>BNJT01001307.1_pt1 | contig 51510 bp, 91 predicted proteins | sample 8540491 | NCBI WGS metagenome assembly BNJT01 (sample SAMD00202455, study PRJDB9452) | human saliva metagenome | host: Homo sapiens | reverse complement strand
TGCCGGCGGCGTTTTGCCCTGCCACAGCGAAAAATACAGATACGGCACAGCAGCACAAACAACAGCGGCACGACCGGTAAACGCAAACAGCGCCGCCGAAAACAGTCGCCGCCCAGCAGGGCAAACAGCATTTCAGGCAGCCGCGGCGGCGGGAAATACACCCCAGGCATCGCAATCGTTACAAAAGGCAAGCTGTACCACCAGCAGCACGATCAGCAGGACCAGCGCGCAGACCAGCGTCGTCTATCGCTCACGCAGCCGGCTTTTCGATGCGCGCCAGCGAGATGGTGGCAGCGCGGGGACGCTTCCTGCCCCTGATACAACGTCGGCAGCGCACCCGCAGAGCCGCACACGGGCAGTCCGCCTGATGAGCGGGCAGGGGTGGCGTGGGCAGGTAGAAGCGCTGCCGTTTGGCGGTGGCAGGGGCGGTAGCGTGCGGCCGGCATCGCGGAAAGAAAAAGGCAGAAGGTGCAAAGTATCTAGCCAGAATCGAGCCCGGCTCCATAGTGCCCCTGCAGGTCAACCCGCAAAGCCCCCGCGCTTTTGCCGCGGGGCAGGCGAAATGTTAGAATCCGGCCGTTTTCAAGCGATCTCAAGCCAATGCCGCCATGACCCTGAACATCATCAACCCGCCGCTGGTGCGCCACAAGCTCCGCTGGTGCGCGCCGCACGCAACACCAGCAGGTTCCGCACCCTGGCCAAGAACTCCGCGGCTGATGGCCTATGAACCAGCCGCGATTTTGCCCCGAGTCTTACCGTTTTGAGGGCTGGTGCGGCGGCGTCGAGCGAGCGCATCAAAAGGCAAAAGCGATTACCGGTGGTGCCGATTCTGCGCGCCGGCTTGCGTAACTCGACGGTGTGCTCGGTCAGATTCCCACCGCCAAAATTAGCGTGGTCGGCCTGCAGCGCGACGAAACCACCCTGCAGCCGGTGCCGTATTTTGAAAAACTGGTCGATAAGATGGATCAACGCCCCGCGCTGATTATCGATCCCATGCTCGCCACCGGCGGCTCGATGATCGCCACCATCGATCTTCTGAACACAAAAGGCTGCCGCCATCAGAGCGCTGCTGGTGCTGGTGGTAGCGCCCGAGGCGTGCAGGCGGTGCTGCCGCCCATCCGGACGTTACCATCTATACCGCCGCGCTCGACAGCCATCTGAACGAAAAAGGCTACATCATTCCCGGCCTGGGCGATGCCGGCGACAAGATTTTCGGCACGCGCTAGGTGCTAGGATATTTTGATATTCGGCTTTTCAGGCTGCCTGAAACCCCAAAAGCAGCCTGAAAACGCTGCAGATAATCAGAAAGAAACCTTATGGGATGGCTGTCAAGCTGTTGCCAGCGGCGCGACGGCGGCAGTACCAGCGCCAAGCCGGAACTTCGAGGAACGGTGGTTCGGAGCAATATGCCGCGCTGAGACTTTGAGCGCCAGCAGCGGTTTGCCGAAGAAACCGCCGATGCCGGCGAAAGCCGAGAAATCGATTTGGGCCGCGGCTGGCTGCGTTTTGCCGACGGCGGCGAATACGGCGTGCGCTGATCGGCGATCTGGCGCACACGTCCGACACCTGGCTGTGGGGCTGGGCGACCAAACCGTCGGCAGCGACGCCCCTTTGTCCAGCAGTCGGCACGGCTGCGCCAGCTGAGCGAAAAATTCGTGCTGCCGTTTTCTGCATGGACAAAAACCCCACCGGCGGCGACCAGATGCACCGCCTCGGCCTGTTTGCCGTCGGCATGTTCGGCGCGCTGGGTTATCATCCGCGCTTAATCTGGGCGACTTCACCCTGCTGCTGAACGTCGGCTACAACTGAACCCGGCGCCCATCCCAATCCGCCATCGAGCAAAAACGAAGCACGCTTCGGTATTTTCCAACTGATCGCCGCCTATCCGGTTTACGACCAGCTTCACGCGCTCGAATACTATCTGCGCGCCAGGCATACCAAACCGCCGTGCTGCCGATGCCTGCCGGCAGTCTGCTTGAAGCGCAGCAGCGGGCCTGAAACTTTCCGCCGCCTTCAGACGGCGCCCGCCGCTGAGTCCATTGACCGCCTAGCAGGAACCCGCTATGAACTTTCAAGAAAACCTGCCCCAAATGCGAGTATTCCCGCCTTTCCGGCCGTGTTAAAAGGATCGTAGCCATACCGTCCACCACATTCCCGCCGTCGAAGGCAAAGCTCGAAGCAGCCTGAAACTCTACAACGCCCTCTCCGAGCGCTTTTCACGGGCTGCCTGAACATAAAGACCGCCGCGCGGGGGCTGGCCTGGTTTGCCGAGCATGTCGCCGATGCCGAGCAGCATCCCGGCAAAGCATCGAATATCGATCTGCTGTTTAAAGTGCGCGACGACAACCTGAAACTCACGCTCAAACCGCTGCCGCTGCTGGCTATTTGAATAGTGCAGGCAGCCTGAAAACCGCCGCCCCTTTTATCTCCCCGAAAAGCCGATTATGGACATCCTGTTTATCGCCGACCCGATGGCGGTTTCAAAACCTACAAAGACACCACCTACGCCGATGCGCGAAGCCGCCCGCTGCGTACCGCCTATTCCACACCACAGAGCGCGCTGTCGGTAAAGACGGACAGGTGTTTGCCCAAGCCGCCGGTTTGATTATCGGCGCCCGCCACGATCACGACCGACGCTGGTTTCAGGCTGCCCCCGCCGCCGAAACCGCGCTGACCACCTGGCGCCGTGATGCGCACCGACCCGCCTTTCGACAGTACGTATCTACGCCACCCAGCTTTTGACGCTGGCCGAAAGCACAGCGCCGAAGTGTTCAACAGCGGCCAGGCGATGCGCGACTTCAACGAAAAACTCGCCATTCTCAACTTCCCGCAATTTACCGCCCCCACGCTGGTATCCACCCGCGCCGCCGACATCCGCGCCTTTTTGCACCAGCACGGCGACAGTATCGTCAAACCGCTCGACGGCATGGGCGGCATGGGCATTTTCAGGCTGCGCGAAGGCGACCCACACCGGCAGCGTGCTGGAAATGCTGATGCAGCTGGAAAGTCGCACCATTATGGCGCAGCGCTACCTGCGAAATCGTGCACGGCGACAAACGCATTCTGGTGATCGACGGCAAAAGTCGTCCCCTTTGCCCTTGCCCGCATCCCGCAGCAGGGCGAAACGCGCGGCAACCTCGCCGCCGGCAGTGCGGCGTAGCGCAGGAGCTCTCGAACGCGACCGCGAAATCGCCGGCCTCGCCCCCGAACTCAAACGGCGCGGCATCATGCTCGCCGGCCTGGACGTTATCGGCAGCCATCTCACCGAAGTCAACGTAACCAGCCCCACCGGCTTTCAGGAAATCACCAAGCAAAAGGCTACGACGTCGCCGCGCAGGTTTATCCAAGCCATCGAGCAGGCAGCCTGAAAACCCGAAAAACCCGGCTCAGGCTGCCGAAAAGCATCCGCCCACGCTATCCCGCTGAAACAATATCTCGACCTGATGCGCCACGTCCTCGACCACGGCACCGACAAATCCGACCGCACCGGCACCGGCACCCGCTCGGTGTTCGGCTACCAGATGCGCTTTAACCTGCAAGACGGCTTCCGCTTCTCACCACCAAAAAACTGCACCTGCGCTCCATCATCCACGAGCTGTTGTGGTTTCTGCGCGGCGACACCAACATCAATACCTGCGCGACAACAATGTACCATCTGGGACGAATGGGCCGACGAAAACGGCGATCTCGGCCCCGTTTACGGCTACCAGTGGCGCAGCTGGCCCTGACGCCCGATGGCGGCAGCATCGACCAAATCGCCAATCTGATCGAGCAAATCAAACGCAACCCCGACAGCCGTCGTCTGATTGTTTCTGCTTGGAATCCCGCGCTGGTCGATGAAATGGCGCTGCCGCCCTGCCACGCCATGTTTCAGTTTTACGTTGCCGACGGCAAAACTCTCCTGCCAGCTCTACCAGCGCAGCGCCGACATCTTTCTCGGCGTGCGTTTAACATCGCCAGCTACGCCCTGCTCACCATGATGCTCGCCCAAGTCTGCGGCCTGCAGGCGGGCGAGTTCGATCCACCCTTGGCGATGCCCATCTCTGCAGCAACCATTTCGAGCAGGCCCGGGCTGCAGCTCACCCGCGAACCGCGCCCGCTGCCGACCATGACCCTCAATCCGGCGGTGGACAATCTGTTCGACTTCAAATACGAAGACTTTGAATTAGCGGCTGACCCGCATCCGCACATTAAAGCCGCCGTTGCCCGTCTGAACAAGCGGCCTGAAACCTGAAAAAGGCAGCCTGAAAAAGCCGTTTGCCGCTTTCGAGGCTGCTTTTGCAGCGGCAGAGCAGCAACCGTTTGCGCGGGATGGCGGCGCAGATATTTTTCGAGGCTGCCTTTTCAGGGCGGCACCAGTTTTCAGGCTGCCCGCAGCACAGCGCGGGCGGCCTGAAAAACTATTCGATATTGAGCCGCTCGAGCCGGTAGCGCATCGAGCGGAGGCTGATCCGAGCATCTTCGCCGCCTGGGTGCGGTTGTTTTGGCTGATTTTGAGCGCGTGATTCGAGAATCTGCTGCTCGATGCTGTCCGAGATAGTCTTGAATCTGCGTCGAGACCCAAACGCAAAAGCCCGGCAGGCCGTCGATAATCTGGTGTTCGCTGGCGGCGTGCTCGTCGCCGTGGCCATTGCTGATGGCGGGTTCGGCTTTGAAGCCAGCAGCGGGTCGGCGATTAAGCTGAAGATCGTCCACTTCGATGGTGTTGCCGGCGGTAGGGGCGACGGCGCGCTCCAAAATGTTTTTCCAACTCGCGGAAATTGCGGATAGCTGTATTGCAGCAGCGCTTTGCGCGCGGCGGGGCTGATGCTGACGCCGCTGCCGTGGTGGCGCTGCGGCAGGCGGTCAATCAGGCCTTCGAGGTCTTCGCGCATGTCGCGCAGGGCGGGCATATTGAGGGTAACGACGTTCAGACGGTAGAACGAAGTCTTGGCGGAACTGGCCGGATTCGACAAGTGCGGCGAGGTTTTTGTGGGTGGCGGAAACAATGCGCACGTCCACTTGCACTCTCTGCGCATCGCCGATGCGGCGCACGGCTTTTTCCTGAATGGCGCGCAGAGTTTGACCTGCATCGCCAGCGGCAGGTCGGCCCGCTTCGTCGAGAAAACAGCGTGCCGCCGTGGGCGTGCGGAAGAAAGCCTAAGCCGGTCTTGGTCGGCGCCGGTGAAAGCTGCCTTTTTGTAGCCGAAAACTCCGCTTTCCATCGGGTTTTCGGGGATGGCGCCGCAGTTGACGGCTAATAAAGGGGCCGTCGCGGCGGTCAGACAATTCGTGGATGCTGCGGGCAGCCTGCTCTTTACTGGAACCGTTCGCCGGAAATGTACACCGGGCACGTTGGCACCGGCGAGCTTGCGGATCAGCTGGCGCACCTGTTCGATCTGCGGCGAGCCGAGCAGGCGGGGCAGATCGCCGCTGCTGCCGCCGCCACATCGGCGGTCGGTTTGCTGCTGCGCACGGTGCGCGGTTTGGTCGGCTGGACGGTCTCTTCAGACAGCGGCAGGCGTTTCGCTTTGGACTTCGCGTGCTTTCAGGCTGCCTGTGTCTGCAGCGGTTTCGGGATTGGCTGGGCCTTCGTCTTGCACTTTGATCGCCGAACTTCACCGGTGTGCGCAGCTGGGCGGTGATGGGCTTTTGCAGGTAGTCAGCACCGATTTTCAGCGCCTGCACCGCTTGGTCGGCGTTGCCGAAAGCGGTGATGACGGCACGTCCCGGCGTCAAGCCTTTTTCGTTGATGTATTCGACCACTTCGAGGCCGGAGCCGTCGGGCATACGCATATCGGTGAGTACCAGCGGTATTTGCTGGTCGAGTGCGCGCGCGGCATTCCGCCCTCGGCGGTCTCGACGGAGAGCCCCATCTTCATCAGGGTCATTTTCCATCAAATCGCGGATATCGGCTTCGTCGTCCACCACCAATACGGGGCGGTTCAGGCTTTTTTGCTCATATTTTCCTCTCCGGTAGGATCAATTCGAAGGATTTGGCGCGCGGCAGGTAGCTCAGATCGCCCTTGTTGGCGTACGCCAGCTCGCGGGCGACATAGAGCCAAGTCCGGTGCCGTCGCCTGTGTTGGTTTTGGAAGGCTCGAAAAGGTGGGGCGGCATGTTCAACGGCACGCCTGAGCCCGTCGTCCCATACGCGCAGGGATATGTGGCCGCTCGTCTTGGTAGCCGACGCTGATAACCACGCTCTCTGCCTTTGCTGCTGTGGCGCCAGGCATTGTTGCAGAGGTTCCATAAAATTGCTGCAAATGCATGGCATCGAAGGCGACGACTTTTCCGGCGCGCATGTCGAGTGGTCAGGCAGCCGTTGAGCACCTCGGGAGGCGCGCCAGCAGAAACTCCTGCACAAACTGGCCGACAGGAATCAGGCGGATGCTTTCGGTGCGGATGCGGTCGCGTTTGTTGAGCGAGGAGACTGTCCTCAATCATTTTGTCGATGCGGGCGGTGTTGTTTTCGATGATGCGGTGAGTTTTTGCGCTTAAAGGGATCGCCCTCAGCCGATTCGCTGAGCGAGCCCGTTTGCCTGGCGGATGGCGGAGAGCGGGTTGCGGATTTCGTGGGCAAGGTTGGCGTGAGCATGCCCAGCGAGGTGAGTTTGACGTTCTGCGCCTCAGCCTGGCGGTCGCGGTCGGAGCGGATAAACAGAATCAACGGCTCCAGTGTTTTTCTGCACGATCGGCACCGCGCGCACGTGCATCAGCAGCCCTTCCAGTGCGGCGGTTACTTCAAAGCGGCGCGAACCGATCCACTGATGCGCCAGCTCGCCGGCAAAGGGCACCGTGCCGCCGACCGCAGATTGGAAAATATTTCAGCGCCTGGCGGTTGCACGACCACAGCTTGCTGTCGGCATCCAACACCAGCGCCGCTTCCTGCGCGCGGTTGAACACGATTTGGTTGAGCGCGCGCGCCATGCTAGGCGCGGCGGTGCTGGAGCACCGAGATCGCCGGCATTGCTCAGATAGCTGGCGGAAAACGAAGTCATATAGGGGCACGGCGTGGCGGGCGGCGATCAGCGAATCTGGCCGGCACCACCGGCAGGTTGTTGCGAATGATGTCGGCGCTCATCGGCCACAGCGAAAAAGCGGTGTTGCACGCCACTAGCAGCGCGGCATGGGTGCCGTAGAAGGGATAGCGGTAGTAGCTGAGCGGGCGGGCAGCGGCAGGAAAGGGGCGGCATCAGGATGCCGAGCGGGCTGACGCCGCCGGAAGCTCAAGCGCCATCATGGTGATGTCCACTCGAGCTGGCGTTGGGCAGATTGGTGCCTGGTGTTGCCAGCTCCGGATGAGCGATGCTGACCATAATCACAAAGCCGTAGGCGCACCATACCGACAGCCCAATACTGATTACGCAGCAGCGGCACTAATGCACCGATTTCATGTGCACCAGCATGGTGGAGAAAATCAGCAGCGAAAACAAAATAGCGATGCGGGCGATATTGAGCAGGCCGATAACCCGCTTGCTGTAGTCGTACCATTCACCAGTTCGGCTGTTTGGCCAGTTCGATTTTAATGCCCATCCTTATGCTTCTCCGTTTTCAGGCTGCCCTGTGCGCAGATGCCTTTCAGGCTGCCTGAAAGGTCAACAGCCACTGCCTTTTGCGGCCGCGTTTTGCCGTCGATGTCGGCCACGCGCAGGCGCTCGCAGCTGGTGCCGCCGCGTTGCCGGCGATTCGGCGGTGTATTCGGCGGCGTCGGTGATTTCGGTGAGCGCGAGGCGTATCGCCTTCGGCCAGCGACATCAGTGCAGGCCGCGGCGCTCGCCATGAGTTTTTCATCTCGACCAGCGGGAAAGCCAGCAAGCGTTTGCCGGCGCTGGCGGCGATGACGCGGCAGTCCCGGGGGTTGATCAGGGCGGATTGGTACACGCGCACCGGCATCGAGCACCTGCTCGCCCTTATCGAGCGTCATCAGCACCTTGCCCGCTTTTACGCGTGAAGCCATGTCTTCCGAGCTTGGCAATAAAAGCCGTAGCCGCCGGAATTGGCCAGCAGATAGTGGTTTTCAGGCTGCCCGGCAAAATGCACAACACGCGGGCGCCGGCCTGCAGTTCGATTAGCGACGCCAGCGGCACGCCGTCGCCGCGCCGCCGGGGATGGCGGCGGTATCGACGGTATAGCTGCGCCCGGGCGTGTCGAGCACGATTGAGGGCTGCACGCTGCGGCTCTCAGTACCTGCTGCAGCGCGTCGCCTTCTTTTAAACGCGGTTTGCGCAAAATCCAGCCGTGGCCAAACGCGCGGCTGCGTATCCAGCCTTTTGCGACCAGAATCAGGGTAACCGGCTCGTCGGCAGTGGTTTTGGGTAAGCGCGGCGCGTTCGGCAGCCTGAACCAGCGTGCGCCTTTCGTCGCCAAACTGCTTGGCGTCGTGCCTGCATCTCTTTGACCATCAGCTTTTCTTTTTCGCTCTCGTCGGCGAGGCAGGTTTTTCAGGCTGCCTTGTTCTTCGCGCAGATCGTTCAACTCTTTTTCCAGCAGAAGCCTTCGAGACGGGCAGAGCTGGCGCAGGCGGATTTCCAAAATGTCTTCGGCTGCACGTCGCTCAAACCGAAAGCCGCCATCAGATCGGCTTTGGGCTCGTCGACTCGCGGATCACGCGGATTACTTCGTCGATATGCGGGAAAACAATCATCCGCCCTTCAAGGGATGTGGATGCGCTTTTTCCACCTGCGCCAGGCGGTGCGCCAAACGGCGGGTCAGGGTGGCGACGCGGTAGTCCAGCCATTCCTGCAAAATGGTTTCGAGGTCTGCGCAGGGCGCTTGTCGTGCCCATCATCACCAGATTCACCGGCAACATTGCGCTTCCAGGCCGGTTTGCGCCATCAGCGTGATGACGAAATTTTCCGGCTCGATGCGGCTGGATTTGGGCTCGAATACCAGACGGACCGGGATGTTCGCCATCGCGTTCGTCGCGCACGCGCTCGATTAAATCCAGCATCAGCTTTTTGGTATTGAGCTGGTCTTGGTTTGAACTGTTTTTGCCCGCTTTGGGCTTGGGATTGGTCTGCTCTTCGATTTCCGCCAGGATTTTGGCGGCGTTGGTGACAGGCGGCAGCTCGCTGTACGATCACGCGCCACTGGCCGCGCGCCAGCTTTTTCCACTTCGTAGCGCGCCCGCACGCGCACGCTGCCCTTGCCGGTTTCGTACATGCGCAGCGCAGATCCTTTGTGCGGCGTGATGATGTGGCGCCGCCGGCGAAAATCCGGGCGCAGGATGTAATTCAGCATCAGATCCGCCGTTTGCAGATAAGGCTTTTCAACAGCGCAATCAGGCGGCTTGGGTTACTTCGTCCAGATTGTGCGGCGGGATTTCGAGTCGCCATGCCACCGCAATGCCCGACGCGCCGTTGAGCAGCACCATGCGGCAGCCGTGCGGGGCAGAAGCCGGCTCTTCAAAAGCACCGTCGCCATGTGGGTACGAAAATCCACCGTGCCCTGCTGCGAGCTCGGACAACAGCAACTCGGCAATCGGCGTCAGCCGCGCTTCGGTGCATCGCCGCGCGCCGTCGCGCCGTCGCGCGAGGCGAAGTTGCCGATACCGTCAATCAGCGGATAGCGCAGGGTAAAGTCCTGCGCCATGCGCACTCATCGCTTCATAGGCCGAACTGTCGCCGTGCGGATGGTGTTGCCGAGCTCGCCGACCGCGCCGACTGCTCGGCTTCGCGACGCGTAGCCGCCGGGTATCTCTTTCATCGCGAGCAGAAATCCGCCGCTACCGCTTTTCTGGCCGATCGCCCGCGTCGGGCAGCGCCCGCCCGCGACCACGCTCATCGCGTATTCGGGGATAGGCGCTCGGCAGGATCGGTGCGCGAATCAGGCTGTGCGCCTTCCGGCGGAGGCAGCGGGATGAGATGTCGAGTCGTGGCGGATATCCGTGGCAAAGCTTCGCAAAGGCGGCATTTTAACGCATATCGGCGCGAGGCGGCCTGAAACCGCAGCAGCAGCGTTTTCGGGCTGCCTGACAGAACGAACGGCAAAAGCAGCCTGAAAAGCGGGATTCTGCTTTCAGGCTGCTATAAACAACTAAGAACTACAGCAAGTTGCTAAAATAGTTTTAAAACGCATTTTTCCTTTAGATGAAGTCAATAGCCAAAACTAACGATCAGATTGAGGTCCTACCGTAGTCCAATGGGTGAAACAGGAAATTCTTTCTTTTAAGTTTGTGTCTTCCCAACCAGGTTTGGGCAGAAGCGTTGCGCCTCCAGCCTCCAGCAAAGGCTAAGCAGATGCAATGCTTATTTTCAGGTGTGCGCCAACGCTGCCGTTTACGATGCAGCAGATTTGTCTTTGTAATAGAAAAGGAGAAAGTGAGAGCAGCTTAGGAACCAAATACCATGCGAGTAGCGATAGCGGCACATTGCAATAAGTAGCCGATCAAAAGTGCCAATACTGGCAGTACGGCAGTGAAGCTGTGCCATTGCGTTTGCTGTCGAGATGCTTCTTGCTGTTGTTTACATCGCGGCGTCTGCGCTGCTGTTCTAACACTAAAACTTTTCTTGTTGAACGCGAACCGCGAAGTTTGCCGTTATTTCCCGCTCTATTTTGAGATATAACGCGCTCACCTACATGTGGACGGCGCTGCCTTTGTATTGGCTAATATGGAAAAGATTTCAACTTCGCCATTGGCTCAGATTCATAATAAAGCCAAAACCTTTGTCATCTTGCCAGCGGGCGAGTGGTACCGTATGAATTTTGATTGGACCGATCGTTGTTCCATAATGCTTTGGAAAAGCGTAGAGTAGGAAACTTGTTCAGTTGCCCTTCAGTTTTAAATAAAAGGCGGCCTGAAAACAGCTTAACCACTTTATCCCCGGTTGTGCACCCTCGTCCACGTCCAAGAGCTTCAATTTTCCGTCGGCGGCGGCGGAGAATCATGCCTTCGGATACGCCGAATTTGGCCATTTTGCGCGGGGCGAAGTTGGCGACGGCGATGACCATGCGGCCGTTGAGTTCGCTGGGATTCGGGTAGCTGGCGGCGATGCCGGAGAAGATAACGCGTTTTCTCAAAGCCGAGAAATCAGGTCGAATTTCAAAAGCTTGCGTGCTGCCTTCTACAGCTTCGCAGTTGATGACTTTTGGCCACGCGCATGTCGATTTTCATAAAGTCGTCAAACGATGCCTGCTCGGCGACTTTTTCGTATCTGCTCTCTCGGCCAGCGGGCGCGGCGGCAGCCCTGAATGCTTTGTTTGTTGGCTTCGATTAAGTTGTCGCAGGTTTGCTCCACTCGTTGCATTAAATGTTTCGTATTGGTTGATGGCATGGCCTGCGGGCAGGGTTTGCGCGGCCGCTGTCCCACGAAAGCGCGGGGCAGATTCAGGAACGCGGCGGCCTGTTCGGAACGACGCGCGGCAACACGGGCGCGGATACACGCTCAATACGGCAAAAGGCGTTAATCGAGCTCGCTGCATACTTCGTGCAGGCGCGCTGCTGGCCTGCCTGCTTGGCGAGTTCCACGGTTTGTTTGGCGTCGGTGTATTCGTTCACCGCATCGGCCAGCGCCATGATGTCGCGCAGGGCGCGGGCGTATTCGCGCTCTTCGTAGGCACGGCGATGGTTTCGCTCTCGGCTGCGAGTTTTGGCCAGCAGGGCGCTGCCCGGATACGTCTTTCAGACGGCCTTCAAAGCGTTTGGCGATGAAACCGGATGCGCGGGCGGCGATGTTGACGTATTTGCCGACCAAATCGCTGTTCACGCGCGAGATGAAGTCCTGCAGGTTTAAGTCGATGTCTTCGATTTTGCTGTTGAGCTTGGCGGCGATGTAGTAGCGCATCCATTCGGGGTTTTAGTTTTTGTTCCAAAATAGGATTTGGCGGTGATAAACGTGCCGCGCGATTTGGACATTTTGGCCGTCCACGGTTAAAAAGCCGTGGGCGGAATACGCCGGTAGGGGGCGCGGTGGCCGGAGAAATGCAGCATCGCCGGCCAAAACAGCGCGTGGAAGTACAGGATGTCTTTGCCGATAAAGTGGTACATCTCGGTGTCGGAATCGGCGCGGAAGTAGTTGTCAGACTCGATGCCGGTGCGGCTGCACGGGCTTTTTAAACGAAGCCATGTAGCCCACGGGCGCATCGAGCCACACATAAAATATTTTGCCTCGGTGCGCGGGGATTTCAAAGCCGAAATAGGGCGCGTCGCGCGAGATGTCTCCCGGTCGGAAAGCGCGGTTTCGCCGTCTTTGCCCAGCCACTCGTTCATTTGTTTAAGGCTTCAGGCTGCAAATGCGGCTGCACGCGGCCGTCTGAAAGGTAGTGCTGCGAAGTCCATTGTTTCAAATAATCGGCGCACTCGCCGAGTTTGAAAAAGTGTTCGGACTCTTTCAGTACCGGGCGTGGCGCCCGATACGGCGGAGTGAGGGTTTCTGATGAGTTCGGTGGGGGAATAAGTGGTGCCGCACTCTCGCGAGTTGTCGCCGTATTGGTCGGCGGCGTGGCATTGGGGCATTCGCCTTTGACGAAGCGGTCAGGCAGGAACATTTGTTTTCGTGGGGTCGAAAAGCTGCTCGATGGTGCGGCTTTTCGATTTTGCCGTTGGCTTTCAGGGCGGGTAGATTTTTCGGAAAAGCTCTTTGTTTTCAGTCAGAGTGGGTGGAGTAGTAGTTGTCGTAGCCGATGAGAAAACCGGTAAAGTCGGCCAGATGCTCTTCGCGCAGCGCGCATCATGTCTTCAGGCTTCACGCCTTGTTTTTGCGCGCAGCTAAGCATCACCGGCGTGCCGTGGGTGTCGTCGGCGCAGCAGTGGCGGCGAGTCGTGGCTACGCGCAGCTTTTGGAAACGCACGCAGATGTCGGTTTGGATGCGCTCGACCATGTGGCCGAGGATGGATGCTGCCGTTGGCATAGGGCAGCGCGAGGTAACGAGGTTTTGCGGGGGAAGTCATGGGATTCGGTCTCGGAAAACTGCCGCAGCGCGGCCGGAAAAAGGCGACGTATGCCACAAAGCGGGTGTTTTCCAGGCTGCCTTGGCGGGGCGTGAGCAGCCTGAAAGCCAAAAGCAACCTGAAAACGCTTGCGGCGCTTTCGGGCTGCCGCTACAGTGCACGGGCAAACGCCTAATCCGGCCGCCGCACTTCCTGCGCCAGCCAGATGACCTGCTCGGGCGTCAGTTTGTTCAGGCGGTCGGTATGGCCAGAGCGGGCATTCGCGCTGGAAACAGGGGCTGCAGTCAGATTCAAGGTGGCGATGCGGGCAATATCGCTCAAAGGCGGGGTGTGATCGGGGCTGCTCGAGCCGTACACCGCCACCAGCGGACTGCCGGCGGCGGCGGCCACGTGCATCAGAGCCGCTGTCGTTGCAGACAACGATATGGGCGCAGGGAGAGCAGGTCGATGGCTTCGCCCAGCGTGGTCAGCCGCACAGATTGGTGCGAGCGCCGCCGCTAAGCTGGCGGATTTCTTCGGCAACGGCATGGTCTTTCTGCGAGGCCGAACAGCCACACCGCGCAGCCTTCGGCGGCGTAATGGCGGGCGACGGCGGCGGCAAAATGGCGCGCCAGCCAGCGTTTAACGGGGCCGTATTCGGCGCCCGGACGAAGAGCCACCCGGCGCGGCGGCAGCGTCCAGGTCGTGTTTTGGCCAGCGCCGCCGCGCGCGATGCGGGATCGACTGCCAGCAGCGGGCGCGAAGAGATGCCGTCAAAATCGGCCTGCGTCGGGTGCGCCAGCGCGGTGTAGCGGTCCACCATCAGCGGCAGCGCGCGCTTTGTCGAGCTTGCGGATGTCGTTGAGCAGCAGATAGCGGCTTTCGCCGACATAGCCGGTGCGCTTTTGATGCCGGTGGCAAAGGCGATCAGGCCGGCTTTGAGCGAGCCGGGCAGCACGATCACGCGGTCATAGCCGCGGCGGCCGAGCTCGCGGCCGGTGCGCCAGACGCTCGCGCAGCCACGCATGCGCCGTGGCCGAAAGGATTGTCGAGCACGGCGGCCACTTCCGGCGTGCGCTCAGTACCGCCTGCGACCACTTGGGCGCGAATACGTCGATGCGGCAGCCGGGCGAGAGTTCGTGCGGGCGGCGGTGAGCGGCTGGGTCATCACGCAGTCGCCGATCCACGACGGGAAATAATCAGGATGTGTGTTCGGACATGGTTTGCGGGCGGGTGTTTTCAGGCTGCCGTTGTCGATTGGGCGGCGATGGCAGCCTGAAGTTCTTTTCGTATGGGTTTGTGGCGGGACGGTTTGGTGCGCGGGGCGCACGCGGCGATGGCGGCCTGAAACGGCGGGGCGCGCCGGCGATGGTTTTCTCAGGCTGCCTGAATGCGGGTTCGGGCTTGTTTTTGTTTTCAGGCTGCCTGCAACCGGCTGCGCTTTGCTGTTTTCAGGCAGCCTGAAAGACAGCTAAGATTGCTTTGCGCTTTAACGCGGCCGGAGAGTTCAGGGGGCGGCGATGCGCTCGCGGCAACCGAGCGACTTCGCCGAAGCGGGTGCAGCGTTTTCCCAGATCGGCGCGGGCGTCGGCGATTTCTGATAGTGCGGCCGACGAAGTTCCACCACATCAGCACGTCTTCGCCGAGGCTCTGCCGCCGATCGGCAGCAGGCGGCTGCCGGCTCGACGCGGAACACGAGTCGCGCTGCCGCCGGCGCGTCAGGGGCGCAAGCGGCTTGTCGTCCGATGGCACCGGCTGCGGTTTCGGCGCCGCCGTCAGACACCACCAGCGCATATTCGAAGGCCGGATTCAGCGGCAGCCGCACTGCTCGCCATCGGCGGTGCAGTGCAGATCGGCGGTCATCAGCGGGCTGTGCACCGCTACGGCGACACTGCAGGTCGTTCAGAGCTGCCCACCAGCCGCTGCCGGCGCGAGGGCAGGGCGCGGCTGACGGGCGTGCCGTCGGGCGAGGCGGATACGGTGCAGGTCGATGATTTGGGCGGTGGTCATGTGGTTGCTGTGTTCGCGGTGTGTTTGTCGGTTTTCAGGCTGCCGCCGGCGTGTCGCTGCCAAACAGGCTGCGCCACAGGGTGCGGACGGCAGCGTAATCGGCAGCGGCGGCGGCTTCAGGCTGCTGGTCGTGCAGGCTGGTGCGGTGCTGCAGGTAACGGAAGCGGCGGTAAGCGGTACGGCGGCGGCGGCCTGCTGCGGGTCAGCCAGCCGGCGGCGGGCGTGCCATTTCAGCAGGGCGATGTTGCCGTAGTTTTCCAAAAAGCTCGGGATGGCGGCGGCTGTGGGCGAGTATCAGATATTGCACACAGGAATTCGACGTCAACAATGCCACCGGCGGCATGTTTGACGTTTTCAGGCTGCGGCGGATGCGATGCGGCGATTTTTCGCCCGCATGGCGGCGATGTCTTCCGCAGCGCGGCGCTGTCGCGTTCACCGGCGAGAATGCTGCGGCGGATACGCTCGAAAGCGCCGCCGATGGCGCAGCTGCCGCAGATAAAGCGGGCGCGGCTCAGAGCCTGGTGTTCCCAGGTCCACGCTTCTTCGCGCTGGTATTTTTCAAAGGCGGTCAGGCTGTAGCCAGAAAGCCGGCGTCGCCGTTGGGGCGCAGGCGCAGGTCGATGTCGTACAGCGTGCCGGCGCCGGTGCTGCCGGAAAAGCCAGGTACCCAGACGGCGGGCGAGTTTGGCGTATGGTGTCGGCGGCATCAGGGATGCTCGTCTTCATAGAGATAGACCAGATCCAAATCGGACGAATAACGCAGCTCTTTGCCGCCAGCTTGCCGTAGCCGATTACAGCAAACTGCGGCTCGAGGGCGGTGGGGCTTGGCAATGCTGCGCCACGCGCGCGCAGGGCTTTTAGGGCAAGCACCAGATCGGCCAGCCGCGACAATTCGTCGCTCAGGCTCTCGACGCTCCAGCGGCCGGCCAGATCCTGCACCGCCAGCCGGAAAATCTGCGCGTGCTGGAAATGGCGCAGCGCGTCCATCGCCGCTTCGATGTCGCTGCCGCAGGCATCGAGCGCGGCGGCCAGGTTCTGCTCCAGCGTCTGCCAGTCCAAAGGCTGCATCAGCTGGGCAGACAGCAATTCGTCGAGCAGGGCGGGATGGCGCTGCAGATAGTCCGACAGCCAGCCGCTTTGGGCATTGAGTTCGGCCAGCTGCGCCAGCGCCGCCGGATGCTGCTGCAAAAAGGCCAGATAAGACGGTACGGCGGCTGACGGTTTTGAGAAACTCGGTCAGCCGCGGCAGGGCGGTATCGGGCTGGCTGCTGGCGGCGGCCGCTTCGATGGCGCGCGGCAGCACGGCGTCAAACAGCGGCAGCGCGGCGGCGGAAAGCCGGCGGTACCAGCTGCTCGTGCTTGAGTTCGGCCAGCGCTTGGGCGGAAGCAGCCTGAAAACCGAGCTTGCCCAAAGTATCGGCGGCATTGGCGGCATCAAGCTGCTGCCACAGGCTGCCGCCGTCGTTTTTCCGCGGCATCGCCGCTGCCGCCGAGCACGTCGGCAAACACCGCCGATACACGTGCGCGGTGCTGCTCAAGGCAGCCTGAAAAACGCCGGATAGTCGGCAAAACCCATGCTTTCGGCCAAGAGTTGGCGCTGCTCTTCGTTTTCCGGCAGGGTTTGGGTTTTGCCGGTCGTCCCAATACTGCAGGCGGTGCTCGCAGCGGCGCAAAAAGCGGTAGAGCATCGAGCAGGCCGCGGGCGGTTTTCGGCATCGAGTATGCCGTGTTCGGCGAGCTTCTCCAGCGTTTCCTGCGTGCCTTTAAGCTGCAGGGCGCGGTTTTTAGCCGCCGCGGATCATCTGGAAAATCTGCGCGGCAAACTCGATTTCGCGGATGCCGCCGGCGCCGAGTTTGATGTTGTCGTGCAGCCCCTTGCGCGAGACTTCTGCGCGGATTTGGCGGTGCAGGCCGCGCATTGCTTCATAGGCGCGGTAATCGAGATAGCGGCGGAAGACAAACGGGCGCACCAGCGCGGCGATGCCGTTTTCGTGCGGCGTGACTACGCGGGCTTTGCACCAGGCATAGCGCTCCCACTCGCGCCCCTGGCTGACCAGATACTGCTCGAGCGCGGTTTCGCTGATCACCAGCGCGCCGCTGTCGCCGTCGGGGCGAAGGCGCATATCGGTGCGGAACACAAAAGCCTTCGCTCTCGGCATGATCGAGCAGGGCGATCAGCTTCTGGCCGACCTTGGTGAAAAACTCCTGATTGTCGCGGCTGCGGCGACGTCGGTTTCGCCGGCTTCGGGATAGACGAAAATCAGATCGAGATCGGAAGAAACGTTCAATTCAAAGCCGCCGGCCTTGCCCATCGCCACCACGCTCAAATGCTGCTCTTTTGCCGCTGTGGCGGCCGATCGGCGTGCCGTAAAGCGTGCGGCAGCGTCTCGGCAAATTCCAGCGCGGTATTGACGGCAAAATCCGCCAGCAGCGTGATGCTGCGGGTTACTTCGTCCAAAGACGCCGCGCCGCACAAATCGCGCACCATAATCTGCGCCAGCACATGCCGGCGCAGCAACGCAGCGCGGCAGAAAGCACCGCTTCGTCGCCGGCGGCCTGAAAAAGACGGCCAGTCGGCAAACGCGGCCAAATCGGCGGCGTCGAGCAGCCGCTCCAGCCAGCGCGACAAACGTTCGCGGTTTAAACGAGTCGCCGTCGAGCTGGCGGGCAAGCCACGAGAAAAACGGCGGACGGAATCGGGATTCGGAATCATGGTTCAACAGCAGCCTGAAAGCAGGGCAGCCTGAAAACGGAAAAATGCTTTTTCAGGCTGCCTGCCAAAAAGCCGCGCAGGCAGCCTGAAAAATCGGGAAAAGGAAAAACGGACTGGGGCGCCGGCAGCTAAGCCTCGACTGCCGGCACGCCCGCTTACAGCAGGGGTGCGGATGGCCTCGCCAGCTCCGGCGCTTCCATGCCGTAGGGCGCGAACAGCGCGGTTTCGCCGTCTTTATCCAAAATATAGGCGCCGGCGGTGTGGTCCATATTGTAAACGGTGTCGGACTTGATCTCGGTTTTTTCGCCGACACGATGCGGTACTGCTGCTTGATCAGCGGAATCCGTTTGCCGTCTTTGTCGTCGGTCAGGCCGATAAAAATCAGGGGTTGAACTGGGAAACGTATTTGCCGATCAATTCCGGCGTATCGCGCTCGTAATCGACGCTGACAAAACACCACCGCCACATCTTTGGCATCGGCGCCAAGCTGTTTGAGCGCGTCGCTGAAAGTCAAAGCTCGGTGGGACAGACGTCAGGGGCAGTGGGTAAAAGCCGAAGGAGAGCAGCACCACTTTGCCTTTCAGGCTGCTTAGGGCAAAGGGTTTGCCCTGGCCGTCGGTCAGCGTGAAGTCGCCGCCGATATCGTCTTTACGCACATCGGTAGCGGTCAGTTTTTCGTGCTGCCGCCGGCTGCGCAGAAGCGGCGGGTGTCGATGCGGCTTCGGACGCCGGCACCGCCGATGCGACGGGACGCTGCCGGCACTTCGGAAGCGGCCGGCGGTGTGGTAGGTTCAGTTTGCTGCTGCTGGCAGGCAGCCAATGCGGCAAGCGAGAGCAGGGCGGGGAATCAGTTTTTCATAACGCAGTCTCCTGTTGCAGGCGGGAAAAGCGCCCGATAAACCTTCAGGCAGCCTGAAAACGGCGCCGCGGTGCGGGCAAACCGTATTTTTAGCACTTGGGCGCGGCGGCTTTTGGCAAACGTGTCGGGCATAAAAAGCAGCCTGAAAACCGCTTTGGGGTTTTCAGGCTGCTGTTACCGCCCGCTTACGGCTACCAGCGGTAATTAACCGCCAAACGCACGTCGCGGCCGACTTCAGGCGGGGACGACCGTCGCGCTGCTGCGCTGGCTGTGCGGTTTGTAGAGTTTGTTGCCAATGTTGTTGACGGAGAAATTAACGTTCAAATCGTCTTTGCCGGTGGGCTTCCAGTTAACGTAAATGTCGTTCACGCCGTAACCCGGGCGCACGGTGCTGGTGCCGCCGGAGCCGCGCTGGCTGATGCTGGCGGCGTCGTAAACCGATTTTTGCGAAGCGGTCGCGCCAGCCGACTTCCAGATTGGGATTGTCGAAGCGGTAGGGAAAGGCGCCGGTGGTCCAGGTGCGCCCCATCGGAATGGCGGTAACGATGGAATCGAGGCTGGCACCGTGCATTTTCGGTTTTGTTGTAGGCCACACCCGCGCGGGCGGTAAGGCCGCGCCAGCGTAGCTGGTCACTGATTTCGTAGCCGCTGTTTTTCAGTGTGCCGCCGTTGTGGTAGATGCGGTTGGTAACGGCTTGGACGTCTTTTAATCTGCTGGTTAAAATAGCTGGCATTAACCGAGAGGGCGTTGTTCCAAGTGTATTTGACGCCGATTTCGGCATTGCGCGCGCGTTCGGCTTTCAAATCGTCGGCAGCGCCGTAAACCCGCTCGCCGGTACCAGGGTAACTTCAGACAGGCGCGGGCTGCGGCTGGCGTAGTTCAAGCTGGCATTGACGGCCAGATCGGGCGTGATGTCGTAAGTGCACCGATGCTGGGATTGAGTTTGTGGCCGGAGACTTTTTGCCGCTGGAGAAGGTAGCGTTAAAGTGGTCATAGCGCAGGCCAGTGGTCAGGGTTACCGGGGCGAGGTCCCAAATACCTTCAAGATAAAAGTCCTTTGTCGGTTTTTCTTTCTTTTCGATGCCGGTACAGCATATAGCCCGGCGAGGGCTTTCCTGGTTGCGCCAGTTGATGCCGTATTTCAAGGTGTGTTTACCGAAGATTGGGCTGTCGAGATTGATGTTGGCACCGGTGGTGCGCAATTTCGCATCAAATCGGAAGCGGGGTTGGCGTGAAATTCGTCGCGGTCGATATTCATGTAGTAAACATTGGCTTTGGCCTTGCTGATAAAGCCGAGGGTTGGCGCCGAGATATTCGAGATTGGTGGTGTCTTGTTTGAGAATGCGGTAGCGCGGACGGTTGTTGGCAGTATTGCCGGCCTGGCCGAAATCAAACTCTTCGCGCGAGGGCGCGGGTGCCGTAGGTTTTTCTTGGCGGTGGCTTAATACCAAGCGGTGGTCGTCGTTGAAGCTGTAGCCGATTTTTCGCCAGCAGGCCGCGCTGGCCGAGCGCGCTGTTGCGCACGGTGTCGCTGGCATCAACGGGCGAGTAGCCTTTACCCGGTTTGTAGTCTTTTTCAGTAACCCAGTTGGCCGAAAAGCAGGGCATCGAAGCCGCCGGCGCGTCGTATGCCGACAGGCCGCGGTTCCAGCCCTTATTGCTCGATACGCCGGCATTGACTTTGAAGCCGACATTCTGGCCTTCGCGCAGCAAATCTTGGGCATCAACGGTTTGCGCCACAATCGCGCCGCTGGTGGCACCGATGCCGGCAAGCCGAGCCGGTACCTTTTTGCACGGCGGTTACTTTAACCAGCGCAGGATCGAGACAGGAAACGGCCGTTGTGGTGGAAAAGCTGGGTATCGGGTAGGTGTCGTCCACTTTCACATCAATCTGATCCTGCCCCATGCCGCGCACGGTTACCCATTGCGAAGTGCCGTTGCCGCCGCCGAAGCTGACGGAAGGCTCGTTAAACAGCACGTCTTTCATATCGGTTGACGTGGTTTCGTCAAGCTTTTTGGTGGTTACCCGATGGGTGGAAAAGTTGGCGCCCTTCACGGTAACCGTCTGCAGCTCGGTACCGCTGCCTTCGCCTTCGGCATGGGCAAAACCGGATGCCAGTGCCAGCGTAAGCAGGCTGAAACGGAAAGAATGGGAGAGGGTTTTGGGGTTCATCAGGCTGATTCCTTGATTGGTTGCAAAAACGGGAAAACGATAAAATCGGTTAAAACAAACAAAATTACTACTGTTTATGATAAGAAACCCAAGCCCGCCTGTCCAGCCTAAGCCGTCAGGGATGATTGACGCAAAAGACAAATAAATCCAGCTACCCGCTTTGTGATGGGGTAAAACCACCTGCCGAGTACGCAGGGAAACGAAAAAAAGCAGCCTGAAAACCGCTTTGGGGTTTCAGGGCTGCTTTTTGCTGTTGGAACACCGGCCGTTTAGGGCGATGCCTTTTTCAGCCAGGTCCAATCTCCGGGGTCTTCTTGCCATTCACGGTACCGCCCTGCATCAGGGTTTGCATCATGCGGGCGGTTTCGGCGTCGCTTTCTTTGGCCATTTTCGATGATTTTGCCGTTGGCAAACAGCGGCAGGTTGGGGTCGTAGTATTTGGACAGCTTTGGCCAGCTGGTGGCGCTCGCGGGCGGCGTAGAGTTTGCTCAGCTCGCGGGCTTTTTCCGGCGACAGGCCGAGTTGTTCGAGGGCGATGCGGCCGCTGCGGATGGAGGAATCGGCGGTGGCACGGATCACGAAGTCGGCGCCGGCGTGGTGCAGCTCATAGAGCGTGCGGGCTGTCGTAGGCGCGGGCGAGCACCGGCAGTTTTGGATAGTGGCGGCGCACGAACTCGAGAATCTCGGTGGCTTCTTTGCGCTGGTCGATGGCGATTACCAGCAGTTTGGCCTGCGCCAGGCCGATGGAGTTGAGCAGCCTCGGGTTTGGTGGCGTCGCCGTAATAGGGTTTTGATGCCGTGTTTGGCGAGACCTTCGACCATCTCGGCGTGGTGGTCGATGACGGTGGTGTGGAAACCGCAGGCGGTGAGCATACTGTTGATGTGGCGGCCGAAGCGGCGAGGCCGAGAATGATGACGGGGTTTTTCTTCGGTTACGCTGTCGTGCGGGCGCTCTTCGTTTTCGCCGGCAATCGCGCGCGGCGCCAGCACTTTCTCAGAAGATAAACAGCAGCGGAGTCAGCACCATGGTCAGCGCCACCACCAGCGCGGTGCGGTCTACCAGCGATTTTTGCAGCACGTGGTTTTGGCGGGCGATGGACAGCAGCACAAAAGCGAATTCGCCGGCCTGCGCCAGGCTTAAAGGGCAAACAGTTTGCCCGACAGCGAAGGCAGCCTGAAAACCTTGCCCAAAGAGCCACAGGATAAAGCCTTTGATCAGCAGGGTGGCGGCGGTCATCGCGGCAATGGTGCCGAATTCCTGCCCAAGCAGCGTGAAGTTCATGCCGGCGCCGACGGTGATGAAAAACAGCCCCAGCAGCAGCCCTTTAAACGGCGAAAGATGGCTTTCCATTTCGTGGCGGAACGAGCTGTTTGGCCAGCGCGACGCCGGCGGAAAAAGCGCCCAGCGCGGGCGAAAGGCCGATCAGCGACATCAAAGTGGCGATGCCGACCACCAGTGCCAGCGTGAAAATGGTAAAACATCTCGTGCAGCCGGTGTTTGCTGATAAAGCGGAACACGGTCGGCGCAGATAACGCACGCCGATCACAATCACCGCCATTGCGCCGGCACTTACCAGCGCGTTAATCCAGCCGGGCTGGGTGGCGAGCCAGTTGGAAAACTCGTGGCTGTCGTGCCCGCCGCCGGCACCGCCTTTTGCCCGAAAGCGCCAGCAGCGGCATCAGCGCCATCATCGGAATCGCCGCCACGTCCTGAAACAGCAGCACGGCAAAGCCCGCCTGGTAGCCAGGCGTGTCGATCAGGTTTTTCTCGGAGAAGGTTTGCAGCACGATGGCGGTGGAGAAATCGCCAGAATGCAGCCGATAGCCACGCCGGTCTCGCCACGGTTTGTGAAAAGGCCACAGCGATGCCGGCAATCGCCGACACCGTCAGCAGCACCTGCAGCCCGCCCAAGCCCAAAAGCTTGTGCCGCAGCTGCCAGAGCATCGCCAGCGCCAGCTCGAGGCCGACGAGAAACATCATCATCACCACGCCGAACTCGGCAATATGCTGGATGCTTTCCGCTTCTTTGCCGACAAAAACCGAGCATCGGCCCGATGATGATGCCGTACCAGCAGATAACCCAATACCGAACCCAAACCCAATTTCTGCGAAATCAATACCGCCCCGACGGCAAATGCGAGATAAATAAAGGTGTACAGCAGGATGTAGGTCATGGTGCGGGTTCCGTGGCAAGATGAAGTGGAGAAAAACCGCCTTGCGGCGGTTGCGCCCGCGCCGTTTTCAGGCAGCCTGAAAATAGTCGGAGAAGGTTTTTGCCACAGCCTGAAGGCAAGGTAAAAAGCGGCGGGCGGCAGAAAAATTATTATCGCGTAGCGGCGGCGCGAAACACGTCGCCAAAGCGGGTGCCATTTTACAAAAATCCGGCCTTTCTCCGATAGTGGCAGCCACCGTTTTTGCCTTTAAGCCCTATTTATCCGATAGATGGGAACAGATGGCAACAAATCGGCGCAGCGCTGCCGCCGCGAGTCCACTATCAATCTTTCAGGCAGCCTGAAAAATGCCCGCCCGGCTTTCAGGCTGCCTGACAGGCATCGGGCTATAATCGCGCTTTTTGCGGAGGCGCCGTGACCGAACTGTTTGCCCCGCCGCGCTGACGGTGTCCGAACTCAACGCCCTGGCGCGCGAGCTGCTGGAGAGCCGTTTTGCCGGCCTGTGGGTGGCGGGCGAAGTGTCCAACCTGACCCGCGCCGCCAGCTAGCCACTATTATTTTTCGCTCAAAGACGGCGCCGCGCAGGTGCGCGCTGCGTGATGTTCAAATTCGCCGCCCAGCGGCTGGCGGTGCCGCTGCGGGAAGGCGCGCGCACATCGAAGTGGCAGGCAAAATCAGCCTGTACGAAGCGCGCGGCGAGTTTCAGATTACCGTTGCCCAAGTGCGGCAGGTGGGGCTGGGGCAGCTTTACGAGCGCTACGAGCGCCTGAAGCAGGCTTTGCAGGGCCGAAGGGCTGTTCGATGCTGCGCGCAAACGGCCGCTGCCGGCACGGTACCGCGCTGCATCGGCATTGTTACCAGCCTGGCCGCCGCCGCTGCGCGACGTGGTCAGCACCCTGCGCCGCCGCGCGCCGAAAATCCCGCTGGTGGTGTATCCGGCCGCGGTGCAGGGGCGCCGGCAGCGAACGCACGCTGGCTGCCGCCGTTCAGGCTGCCGCCGAACACAATCAGGCCGATGTGCTGATTGTGTGCCGCGGTGACGGCAGCATCGAAGACCTTTGGGCGTTCAACGAAGAAGTCTTGGTGCGCGCGGTGGCTGCCAGCCCGATTCCGCTGGTGAGCGGCGTCGGCCACGAAACCGATTTCACCCTGTGCGATTTTGCCGCTGACCTGCGCGCGCCGACGCCGACCGCCGCCGCCGAACTGGCCGCGCCCGACCGCGCGGAAACGCTGCGTCTGCTCGCAAACCGCAGCCGCCTGCTCACCGAACTGCTGCGCCGCCACTACCAGCACGCCGCCCAGCGCACCGACGCCGCAGCCGCCCGCCTGCAGCATCCGCGCCGCAAGCTGCAGGAACAGCGCGACAGCCTGTCGGCGCAGGCGCGGCAGCTGCAGCAGGCTTTCAGGCTGCATTTGGCGCAGCGCCGCCAGCAAAGCGCCGCTGCCGCGCGCCTGCTGCAGCTGCAGAAACCCGACGGCACCCGCCACCGCCGCGAGCTGACCGCCGCCCAAGCGGCCTTTGCCCGCGCCGGCGGGCAGTTTTTCCGGCAGGCGGCGAGCGGCTGCAGCGGCAGCAAACCCTGCTGCACGCGGTGTCGCCCGACAACATCCTTGCCCGCGGCTTTGCCGTTGTCCGCACCGCCCGCGGCAAAGTGGTGCGCGATACCGCGTCGCTGAAAACCGGCCAGAAGCTGCAGCTGACGCTGGCCGACGGCAGCCGCGGCATCCAGGTGCTGCCGCCGCACGGGCAGGGCGAATTGTTCGACTAAGCCGTGAAGAAACTTTTCAGGCTGCCTGTTGTTCCGATAAAAAGGACTGACAGGCAGCCTGAAACTATCGCCGCGCAGATAAAACGGCAGCGTTGAAAGCGGATTCGTGCTGCGGCTGTCCGAAACATTCTCAGCATATCGGACAAAAAGGCAAATGCAAAATCCCGCATGATTTTTATGGCGGACAACAACAAAAAGCAGCCTGAAAGTTTCAGGCTGCTTTTTCATGGAAACTCCCAATAACGCCTTGGCTTATTTCCTCTTAGTTTTTATTTCCATAATGTGTTTTTACATCACATAGGATTTCACCTACCGTATAAAAACAGTAAACCGGATCGCGCGGATACAGGGGTACACCATATTTTTACATGCTTGTTTTTTTAAATTTTCGGTATTTTTCCACTGGCTGTCCGATATGATCAGATCCGCAACTTTAACATTTGTCTGTCGGAATGCTGCAGAAACATAAGAACTTGTATCACTATGTTTTTCTATGGGAGAAATATTAATTGGTTTGTCTAAAACCAAACCCTGCCATTCAACTGAATGGGAAGACTGGATCGTGAATAATTCTGGACTTCAGCACGCCGGTCAGGGGCGGACGGCAGCTCATAAATATATTCCTGATTCGATTGTGCCCCGGCGGAAAAAGCGACTGCCAGCAGCAAAAAGCAAGTATGGTTTTTCATAATCTACCTCTGTTCTGTCTCTGTCGTTTACTTTTTGCAACAGCCTGAAAAACCGTGTTTCGGTTTTCAGGCTACCGCTAAAGCCGCAATATAGCTTAAATCATAAATTCCGGTTCTGTATTTCTAATAATGGGATATCGTTTGTCACAAAAAGATTTCTGGAGCAGAATAGTTCAGATTATTTTTTTCCTCACTGATTTTTGAAACTTCCACGCCAGTATGAAAGTGTGTGACCACGGTCTTGATTTACCCGCCAAAATACATTGTATTCATATCCCTTATTTTTCCATCGACATTTCCCCATTCCAGAGGTACCATTTTTGGTGCTGTTACCACTGCGGGTCAACACATCTTTTTCGGATTACGAAACGTCAATTTCCGGCTTGCGGCCTTTGCGTCCAAAGCTGTAAATATAGTCGTTCCTTGCCGGTAAACAGCTAATTGCTTTACCGGTGGTGGTTGTACAGGAATGGATGATTTTTAACGGCGGTTTGGCATAGGGCAGTCAAATTCAGTAAAACTAATGATAAAGACAAAAACGTAGCTATCATAACATATTCTCCATCGGTTAGAAGGTTTTGAATTCTACTAAACCAGCTTTAGCAAATTCCTATGCAGTATTTTTATTGCGCTGGCACTGTTTCGGATAACTGTTATTCAGCACCAGCTGCAACACCATCGTTTTAGCGCCGACAGACAAAAGCGGCAAAGCGGCGCAGGATGCCGGCGGCATCGGCGCTCTCGCGCACGGCGGCGATTTCGGCATCGGTATCGCGGCCGGCAGCGGCCGGCTCCTGCCGGCGCAGTTCGAGCATGGCCTGCATCAGCGGGGCGGTGAATTCGGGGTGGAACTGCACGCCCCAGGCGTTTTTGCCGTAGCGGTAGGCCTGGTGGGCGTCGTGCCGGTTGGCGAGCAGGGCGACGGCGCCGGCGGGCAGTTTCAGCACCGATTGGAAATGGGTGGCGTTGGCGCACAGCTGCGGCGGCAGCGGCGCAAACAGCGGGTCACCGTCGCAGGCGGGCTGGCGCTCGAGCGGGATGGTGCCGATTTCCAGCCCGTTGGGGTTGGCTCCGACTTCGCCGCCGAAGGCGTCGGCCAAGAGCTGGTGCAGTAGCAGATGCCGAACACCGGCAGGCCGGCGGGCACCGCCTGCTGGAGCCAGCCGCGCACGGTTTCGCTGAAACTTTTGCGCTCGCCGACCATGCTGGGCGAGCCGGTGAGCCTCGCGCCGGCAATTTGGCGGTAGTCGGGCAGCGCTTCGCCATCGACGGCGCGGACAATCTGCGGCGAGGCCGCTGTCGGCAAGCAGGGCGGCGATGTGTTGTTCGTAGTCGCCGAAACGGGCGCTGACGCTGGCGGGCGCGGAGCCGAGTTTGACGATAATCAGGGTTTTGGAAGCGGATTGCGGGTTCATCATTATGGTTGGATTGGTAAAGGGTTGGATAAAAGCAGCCTGAAAACGGCAAAAACGGCTTTCAGGCTGCCTGAAAAGGTTTACAGACGGCGCTCTTCGGGCGGCCGGGCCCAGATCGCAGGCAAACTGGTAGGCGGTGCGGCCGGAGCGGCTGCCGCGCAGCTGCGCCCAGTTGAGCGCGGCGCGCGCGGGTGGTGTCCTCCCATCCGATGCCGAAATCGACCAGCCAGCTGCGGGCGGCGGCCAGATATTCTTCTTGGTCGAACGGATGAAAAACTCAGCCACAGGCCGAAGCGGTCGGAGGCGAGATTTTTCTTCAACGGCTTCGCCCTGGTGGATTTCGCCGCGGCTGCCGGTATACCGCCGTTTTCGTCGAGATATTCGGGCATCAGGTGGCGGCGGTTGGATGTGGCGTACACCAAAACGTTGGCGGCGCGCTGCGACAGGCCGCCATCCAGCGCGGTTTTCAGCGCTTTGTAGCTGCTTTCGCCTTCTTCAAACGACAAACTCGTCGCAAAACACAATGAATTTTTTTCAGGGACGGCGCTGCAGGATTGTGAGCAGGGCGGGCAGGGGCGGCAGATCGCTTTTGTCCACTTCCACCAGCCGCAACCCTTCGCCCGGGCGTAGCGGTGGAGCATGGCTTTTGACCAGCGAGGATTTACCGGTGCCGCGCGCGCCGCTGAGTAGCACGTTGTTGGCCGGGCGGCCGTGCAAAAACTGTTCGGTATTGCGCACCAGCTGCTCGGTTTGGCGGCCGACGGCGTCAGCCGCTCCAGCGGGAAAGTATGCGGATCGGGCAGGGCGCTGAGCGTGCCGCCGCTGCCATCGGCCTGCCAGCGGTAGGCGAGGGCGCGCCAGTCGGTTGGCGCCGGTGACGGCGGCAGGGTCTGTTCCCAGCGCTGCAGGGCGTACCAGCAGGGTGCGCAGCAGTTTTTAGTGGCGGTTTTGTTTTTCATCGTTTATTTCGTCAAACAGCTTTCAGGCTGCCTAAGCGCTTGCGGTTCAGGCAGCCTGAAAAAGCGAATCGGCGGGTTTTCAGGGCCGCTTTTTGGGTAAAAAGCAGCCTGAAATATAGTGCGCAAATCGCGGATGTCGCGCCAGCCGTCGTTGGTTTTCACCAGCGTGGCGGTTTTCGCGTGGCTTTCGCGGATTTCGGCGAAGTTGTCGTCGGACTTGATCAGCTTGCGCGCCCAGCGTTCGGGCTCCACTTTGGCTTGGTAGGAAAACCTGGGTCAGGGGTAACGCCGTTGGCGGGGAAGGTTCGGTGTAGAAATTGATGCTGTCAACCTTCTCGTGGCCGACGCACAGCAGCGGGCCGTGGATGGAAGCGAGAATCTGCTCCGAGCCTTTGTCGGTCAAGTCGAACACCACATAGCGGATGGCGGCTTCGCCTTCGCCGATGCGCAGCTCTTTGCCTTTTTGTACAAACCGGCGTCGCTGAGCATTTCCATCTGCGCCATCGCCGCTTCATTGGCGTGCTTGCCGCTGTTTTGCCGCTTGAGCAGGCGGATTTGCGGTGCACCCACCAAAGTGTCGGCCGGATTTTTCGTTTTCCAGGCGGTGCTCGACGTTCAGGCGGTAGGGCAGGCAGACGGCATTTTCGGCATGGTAGTATGATGGCTTCCTGCAGGTCGGACTTGATACCCGTCGCCGCCGCAAGCGGACAGCGCCAATACGGAACCCAGCAACAACAGTTTTTCATTTCATCATTCTCCGGTTTCTGATAGACGGTCAAGGGCGGCAGGATAGCCCCATTCGCCGGCGGCGACAAGACAAAAACCGCCGATTCCGTACAATGTGCGCGTTTGGAAACAGGAGCCGCATCCATGACGACGACGCTATACGGCATCACCAACTGCGACAGCGTAAAAAAAGCCCGCACCCGACTCAAAGAAGCCGGCGCGGATTATCAGTTTTGCGATTTCAAAAAAACACCGCCCGATGCGGCGCAAAATCAGCCGCTGGCTGCAGCAAATCGAACTGGCGCAGCTCTTGAACAAACGCGGCACCACCTGGCGCAAACTCAGCGCCGCCGAGCAGGCGCAGGCTGCAAGCGAAGCCGGCGCCATCGCGCTGATGGCCGCCCATCCCAGCCTGATCAAGCGGCCGCTGCTCGAGTACAACGGGCAGCTGTATTGCGGTTTTGATGAAGCCCTGTACCAAAAGCCTGTTTCAGGCAGCCTGAAAACGGATTGGCCATGCCGCAAACCGTGTTTATCGCCGATCTGCACCTGTCCGACAGCACACCTGAACTCAACCGCCTGTTTATTCAGGCTTTGGACGACTGGCAAGGCAGGGTGGACGCGCTCCATATTCTCGGCGACTTATTCCGAAGCCTGGCTGGGCGACGATGCTGCCGACGGTGCCGCATTGGCCGCCGCGCGGCTCAAAGCCTTCAGCGCCGAAACGCCGGTTTACTTTATCTGCGGCAACCGCGATTTTCTGGTCTGACCGCCGCTATGCCGAGCGCACCGGCTTTACTATTTTGCCCGAGCAATACGCCGTATCGCTCTACGGCAAACGCTATCTGCTGAGCCACGGCGACGAAATGTGCACCGCCGATACCGGCTACCAGCGTTTCCGCCGCCTGATGCGCTGCCCAATCGTGCAAAAACTGCTGCTCTCGCTGCCGCTGGCGCTGCGGCGCAAAAATCGCCGCTAAGATGAGGCAGAAAAAAGCCGCCAAATCCAAAACCGCCGCGGCTACGTTCCCGCCGCCGACGTTACCGAAAACGGCGTTCAGGCTGCTTTTGCCGCCCATCCCGGCTGCAGCGCGCTTATCCACTACCACACCCACCGCCCGGACATCCACCACCACCAAGTTCAAGGCCAAACAGTCGAACGCTATGTGTTGCCGGACTGGTACGGCAGCGAAGGCGGCTATCTTGCGGTCTCACCGCAGGGGCGAAAATGAAAAACTGACGCTGCGGCAAACTTAGCAAAATAAACGGATATTAAAATAATTTTACATAATATAAATTATGCGAACTTATATATCATTATTACAGCGAACCCCAACACTGCTTTACCATGAACCGATTTGCCAGTCTGACTTTACGTCTAAAAATTTTTTTACCGCGCTGTGGATTGCCGTATCGGTTGCTTCAATCGTGTTTACGCTGTATTTGTCGCTGTGGCTGGAAGGAAATGCGGCGGCGATCAATGATTTGGGCAGCCTGCGTTTTCAAAGCTACCGGCTGGCACTTTTGGTTGAAGAAAACGCGCCGCAATCTGAAATCGACGCCCATATCAGCCGCTTCGACCAGGTTTTGACAACGGTACGCCGCGGCGATCCGCGACGTGCTCTCGCTCGCCGGATGATCCGAAAGTCATGGCGAAAATGGCGGATTTGAGCGGCAATGGCAGCAAAACGGTCAAACCGTTTTTTTCAGGCTGCCTCGGAAAATGAAAAACAGCACCGCTAAATTGGACGGTTTTTAAACACAATCAATGAAGTAGTCGGCGAAGTGGGAACGCACCAGCGCCACTTACATTACTTGGCTGCGCTTTTTCAAAGCGGCCTGCTGGCGCTGGTGCTGGTCAGCTCGGCGGTGATGATTTGGCTGACGCGGCTGTGGATTATCGACCCGCTGCAGGGAATTGTTGCGCGGCGTGCAGGCCATTGGCGACAGCCGCTTCGGGACTAGTAGATGCAGACGGCAGGGCCGTCCGAATTTGCCAGTAAGCGGCGGTTTCAACCAGATGAGCAGCCGTTTGAGCCAGCTTTACAGCGGCTTGGAGCAGGAAGTGGCCGAAAAACCCCGCGATTTGGAGCGCAAAAACTTTATTCTTGGCGTGCTCTATTCTTTTCCCGCGGTGCTGAACCGGCCGCAAACCGCCGCCGAAGCGGCCGGGGTATTTTTGGAACGGGTGTTGCAGGTTGCCGAAGCGGATGCCGGCAGCGTGCGCCTGATCGACCCGCGCCGCCAGCGCATGGATTTGGCCGCCCATATCGGGCTGCCTGAAGAATTGAAGCATTCTGAAGCCTGCTCGAAAATCGGCGACTGCCTGTGCGGCATTGCCGTGCAGAACAACGAAGCGCACACCGTCCGTTTTTACGACAGCCGCCCGGCGGCGAGACAACGAACACAGCTACGAATGCCGCCGCTGGGCTTTGGCGATTTGCGCGCTGCCCATCCGCTACAAAGAGCAGGATATCGGCATCGTTACCCTGTATTTCAGGCGAGCCCTCAGGGAGATTAGCGACACCATTACCGAGCTGCTGGAACTTTTGTGCAGCCAGTTTGGCGTTGTTGTCAGCAATACCCGCTTGGGCGAAGAGAGCCGTCACGCTGGCGTTTTGCAGGAGCGCAACCGATTGCTCAGGGCCTGCACGACAGCATCGCGCAAACGCTGGCCTTTCTCAATTTGCAGGTACAGATGCTCGAAAGTGCCCTGCAGTCCGGCAGCAGCGATCTGGCTGGCGAAAACCTGCAATTTATCAAAAGCGGCGTGCAGGAATGCTATGAAGACGTGCGCGAGCTGCTCTAAACTTCCGCACCAAAATCGCCCGCCGCGACTTTGCCGAAGCCGCCGACGAGCTGGTCGAGCGCTTCCACCGCCAAACCGGCATCGCCGCCCATATCGACTGGATTGGCGACCAGGGCCCGCCGCTTTCCAGCGACCAGCAGCTGCAGTGCATCTTTATCCTGCAGGAGAGCTTCGTCCAATCATCCGCAAAGCACGCCCAGGCCGACCAGGTAAACATCGAAATCGACAATGGCGCGATTTCGTGATGACGATTACCGACAACGACCGCGGCTTCGATACCGAGCATCTTGAGCGCCTGCCTGGCAACCATGTCGGCCTCGAACATCATGCACGAACGCGCTAGCGCATCCGTGCCGAACTCAAACTCACTTCCCAACCCGGTCAGACCCGCATCCGCCTGTTCCTGCCCGAGCAAGAAAAGACATCCCGCATGAACGAGTCCCGCCCCATCCGCATCGTCCTGATCGACGACCACACCCTGTTCGCAGCGGCATCAAAGCCCTGCTCGCCCGCCAGAGCGGCTTTGAAGTGGTCGGTGAAGCATCCGACAGCCTCTCCGGCATCAAAACCGTCCGCCAGACCGACCCCGATATTGTCCTTTTGGACTTGGATATGCCGGTGATGAACGGCAGAAACCCTCGCCCAAATCCTCAGCGTGCGCCCGCACGCAGTGCGTGGTGATGCTCACCGTATCCGAAGACGGCGAAGACCTGCTCGAATGCATGCGCTTAGGCGCACACGGTTTTTGCTAAAAACATCAATGCTGACTTTCTCACCGAATCCATCCCGCAACGCCGCCGAAGGCAACAACGTCTTTTCGCCCGAGATGATGGCCAATATGGTTCAGTCGCTGATCCGCCCGGCCAAGCCGGCCGAAGACCAGCGCCTGGAAAGAGCTGACTTCGCGCGAATTGGAAGTGTCTCGGCTATCTGGGCCGCCATACGCATAACAAAATTATCGCCCGCAGCCTGGATTTGGCGGAATCGACGGTAAAGTTTATGTGCAGAACATCCTGCGCAAGCTCGAACTCACCAGCCGCGTGCAGGCCGCCGTTTATGCCGTCCAGCACAAAGTGCCTGCGCGGCACCGCCCGAAGCGGGAATAACACCGGCGCCCTGCCCTGCACCGCCTTTTTCGGGTTTCAGGCTGCCTGCCGCCCAAGCAGCCTGAAAACAGACAATCAAACGCGTTTTCAGGCTGCTTTTACCCACAATCCGTGAATAAAAGCGGCTGAAAACTACTCCCAGCCTTTCAGGCTGCCTTAATGCGAAAACCGCCATGAACGACCAAGAACTTCTGCGCTACAGCCGCCACATCCTGCTCGACGAAATCGACATCGGCGGCCAGCAGCTTTGCTGCTAATTCCGCCGCGCTGGTAGTCGGCTGCGGCGGTTTGGGTGCCGCCGCCCTGCCTATCTGGCTGCCGCCGGCATCGTAATCTGCTGATTGCCGATGACGACACCGTGGAATGGAGCAATCTGCAGCGCCAGGTCAGCTATGGCGAAAGCGACGTCGGCAGCCTGAAAACCGCAGCAATGACCGCCCGCCTGCACGCAATCAATTCAAGCTGTCGCATCGAAACCTTCGGCCGTCTCGACGAAGCCGCCCTGCGCGCTCTGCTGCCGCAATGCGGCGTGGTGCTCGACTGCTGCGACAATTTTGCCACCCGCCGCGCCGTCAATGCCGCTGCCCACGCGACCGGCACGCCGCTGGTTTCCGGTGCCGCGGTGCGCTTTTCCGGCCAGCTGGCGGTGTTCCGCCACGACCTACCCGAGCAGCCCTGCTACGCCTGCCTGTTTGGCGAACCCGAAGGCGGCGACGGTAGCTGCGCGCTCACCGGCGTATTCTCGCCGCTGGTCGGCGTGATCGGCGCGATACAGGCGGTCGAAGCGCTGAAAAATCCTGCTCGGCCTGCCCGCCCAGCCGGCGGGACTGCACTGCTACGACGCCCTTGCCGGCAGCTGGCAGCATTTTGCCGCCACCAAAAATCCGGCTTGTCCGGTTTGCTCGCCGAAACAAGTGCAAAGCAGCCTGAAAAGGTTTTCAGGCTGCTTGTGCCAACGGCGCATTGTTATTGCAAAAGTATTTTTCGTTTTCGCTATCAGTTCGAAAGACAAATCCAAACAGGCAGCCTGAAACTTTCAGGCTGCTTTTTTCTGCCGGATGGCTGCTGGAGCGGCTTTTCAGGCTGCCCACCCTAGCCCTGCCGCCATGCCTTACTAATACTAAAGGAGTAGTTCGGGCTATTTCCAGCAAGTCCTCCCTGCTTACGCCCTAGCGCACCGCCCCTTTCGGCGCATTTTCAGCCTGTGTTTCCTTACCATTCCGTGCCATAACGGATAAGGTGTTTTTCAGGCTGCCTGAAGCCGCCTGCAACACAGCCAAACAAATCCGCAGCAAAACTAGGGAATACACAATGAGCCTCTTTTTAGACCGTCTGACCTTTTTCAAGCGCAAACGCGAACCTTTTTGCCGACTTTAGCACGGCGTGCTGATAGACGAAGACCGCAAATGGGAAAAACGCCTACCGCAGCCGCTGGGCGCACGACCGCATCGCCCGCTCCACTCATGGCGTGAACTGTACCGGTTCGTGCTCGTGGAAGATTTACGTGAAAAAAACGGCATCATCACTGGGAAACCCAGCAAACCGACTATCCGCGCACGCGCCCGGATCTGCCCAACCACGAGCCGCGCTGGCTGTCCGCGCGGGGCTTCTTACAGCTGGTATGTATTCCGCCCAGCGCATCAAATATCCGATGATGCGCGGCGCGCTGGCCGAATGTGGCGCGAAGCGCGCAAAAACCAAAGACCCGATTGAAGCGTGGAAATGGATCGTCGAAGACCCCGAGCGCTCGAAATCCTGCAAATCGCAGCGCGGCTTTGGGCGGCTTTGTGCGCTCCAACTGGGACGAAGCCTATGAAATGGTGGCGCCGCCAACTGCTCACCATCAAAAATACGGCCCCGACCGCATCGTCGGCTTCTCGCCGATTCCTGCGATGTCGATGATCAGCTACGCTTCCGGTGCCCGCTATCTGGGCTTGATTGGCGGCGTACCGCTGTCGTTTTACGACTGGTATTGCGACCGCCGCCCGCCAGCCCGCAGACTTGGGGCGAGCAGACGACGTGGCCGAGTCAGCCGACTGGTACAACTCTAACTATCTCTTTGGTATGGGGCTCGAACCTGCCGATGACGCGCACGCCCGACGCGCAGCTATGCCAGGTGCGCTACAAAGCACGAAAACCGTGGCGGTGTCGTCCGACTTCGGCGAAATGGCGAGTTCAGCGACATCTGGCTGGCACCGCGCCGGGGCACGGATGCCGCGCTTTCGATGGCGATGGGGCATGTGATTTTTGCAGGAATTCCACATCAACAAGCCTTCGGACTATTTCCAAGACTACTGCCGCCGCCTCACCGACATGCCGGTGCTGGTGCGCCTGCAACGCGACGGCGAACACTACAAACCCGAATACACCCTGCGCGCTTCGCAGCCTGACAACAATTTCGGCGAAGAGAAAAACCCCGATTGGAAAGTGCTGGTGTGGGACAGAAAGCGTCCGACACGCTGGTAGTACCCAACGGCTGCATCGGCTTCCGCTGGGACGGCAGCAAAAATGGAATCTCGAAACCAAAGCGCAGGGCGCGACAACGTGCACGCTGCACTGAGCCTGAAAAGAGCGTTCAGACGACGTGGTGCGCGTGGGTTTCGACTACTTTCGGCGGCGAATACGACGAAGACAAGGTGTACCGCAAAGTGCCGGTCAAACACGTGAGTTGGCCGACGGCAGCATTGCACGGGTGGCCACCGTGTTCGACCTCTTGGTGGCGCAATACGGCGTGAACAACGGCCCGGACGACGAAGCCGCCGCCAAAAGACTATTTCGACGACAAGCCTACACCCCGAATGGCGGAAAAACACACCGGCGTGCCTGCCGAGCGTGTGATTCAGGTGGCTCGCGAGTTCGGCCAGAACGCGCACGACACCAAAGGCCGCAACATGGTCATCGTCGGCGCGGGTATCAACCACTGGTACTACCTCGACAGGAACTGCAGGGGCATCATCAACATGCTGATGATGTGCGGCACTATCGGCAAATCCGGCGGCGGCTGGTGCCACTACGTCGGCCAGGAAAAACTGCGCCCGCAGTCCGGCTGGACGCCGCTCACGCTTCGGCCTCGACTGGCACCGCCCCGCCCGCCAGATGGCCGGCGCTCCTTCTTCTACAGCCACACCGGCTATACCGCCACGAAACCGTGTCTCGCCGACGAACTCCTGTCGCCCGACGCTTCCAGACGACATGCGCCGCCTGACCACGATCGACTACAACGCCAAAAGCCGAACGCATGGGCTGGACACCCTCCGCCCCGCAGTTGGAAACCAACCCGCTGGACGTTGCCGACGCGGCCGAAGCCGCCGGCATGGCACCTGCCGACTATGTGGTGAAATCCCTCAAAGAAGGCAGCCTGAACATGTCGTGCGACGACCCGGAAAACCCGAAAAACTGGCCGCGCAATATGTTTTATCTGGCGTTCCAATATATTGGGTTCGTCCGGCAAAGGCCACGAATACTTCCTCAAATACCTGCTCGGGCCACGCAAAACGGCCTGATGAGCGACGAAGCCGACTGCCTCAAACCCGCCGAAGTGAAGCAACGCCCGGCGTAGAAGGCAAACTCGACCTGTTCACGCTCTAGACTTCCGCATGAACACCACCTGCCTGTACGCCGACGTGATTTTCCCCACCGCCACCTGGTACGAGAAAAACGACCTCAATACCTCCGACATGCCCCTTTATCACCCCGTTTACCGAAGCCGTGTCAACCCTGTGGCGGAGCCGTTCCGACTGGGAAATCTACAAGGGTCTGGCCAAAAATTCAGCGAACTGGCCAAAAGACTATCTGGGCGTGCGCAAAGACATCGTGCTCACCCCGCTGATGCACGACAGCCCAGAACTCAGCCAGCCTTTCGACCCGAAAAGACTGGAAACTGGGCGAATGCGAGCCAGTTTCCGGCAAAACCATGCCCGCCATGACGCGTTATCGAGCGCGACTACGGCGCCGTGTATGAAAAATACACCTCCATCGGCCCCTGCTGGAAAAAGTCAACAACAACGGCAAAGGCATGGCCTGGGGACACCAAGCACGAAAGTTGAATACCTGCGCAAACTCAACGGCGTGCGCAGCGAAGGCGCGGGCAAACAGGCCAGCCCAAGCTCGAAACTCGCCATCGATGCGGCCGAGATGATTCTGACCCTCGCCCCCGAAACCAGCAGTACGTTTCCAAAAAGGCGTGGCAGGCTCTGGGCAACATCACCGGACGCGACCACACCCACCTGATCAACGCCAGCGAGCACACCCACATCGCCTTCCGCGCATTGTCGCCCAGCCGCGCAAAATCGTAACCTCGCCGATCTGGTCGGGCGTGGAAAGCGAAACCGTGTCTACACCGCCGGTTACACCAACGTGCACGAGCTGATCCGTGGCGCACCCTCACCGACGCCAGCAGTTCTGACCAGGACCACAAATGGATGCGCGACTTCGGCGCGAGGCTTCTGCGTGTACCGCCCCGCCGTCGATACCAAAAACCAGCAAAAACTGCTCGGCATCGCCCCAACGGCAATCGAAATCACGCTCAACTTCCTCACCCGCACCAGAAATGGGGCATCCACAGTACCTATTCGGAAAACCTGCGCATAGCTCACGCTCTCAGCGGCGGCCCGCACGTGTGGATTTCCGAGATTGACGCGAAAAAGCAGGCTTGGTCGATAACGACTGGGTGGAAGTGTTCCAACACCAACGGCGCGATTGCCTGCCGCGTAATTGTGAGCCAGCGCATTCCCGAAACCATGATTTTGATGTACCACGCGCAGGAAAAACTGGTGCACACTCCGGGCGCGGAAACCACCAAAAACGCGGCGGCATCCACAATTCCGTAACCAAAGCGGTGTTGAACCCCACGCACATGATCGACGGCTACGCCCAACGCCTACAGCTTCAACTACTACGGCACCGTCGGCTCCAACCGCGACGAATGGGTGATTGTGCGCAAGATGAAAGACATCGACTGGATGGACGAACCGGCCGAAAAAGTGAGAAAACCGAGCCGCACGCCCTGTAGCGCTTCTGCCTTTCAGGCTGCCTTAACAAAGCAGTCTGAAGGCGGCCTGACGCTGCCGAATAAAGGGTAAACATCATGCACATCCCGCAAATCATCCGTTTTGCCGACTACCTCAAAGACGGCGGCACCGAATCCGTGCGCACCGTGCTGCACCACGACCACCACGACAACATGGTGCTGTGGCAGATACCGCCCGGCACCAGCCTGCCCGCCCACCGCCATCCGCACGGCACCGATATTTGGATTGTGCTGCAAGGCGAAGCCGAGCTGCTCGCGACGACGAAAACAGCGGCCGCACCATCCGTGCGGGCGAAAGCGTCATCGTCGGCCTGCACCAGATACACGGCGCGCAACAGGGCGGATGCCAAAGAGGACTGCATCCTTGTTTCGTTATCAGCCCCGCGCAGGCTTTCGAAAGCCGCACCGAGTAGCACCAAACTTTTTCAGACGGCCTTAAAGGCGGCCTGAAAACACAGAACACAAAAACCACAAGGAACACCCATATGAAAATCAGAGCGCAAGTCGGCATGGTACTCAACCTCGACAAATGTATCGGCTGCCACACCTGCTCCGTAACCCGTCAAAAACGTTTGGACAAGCCGCGACGGCGTGGAATACGCCTGGTTCAACAACGTCGAAACAAGCCCGGCATCGGTTTTCCGAAAAACTGGGAAGACCAGGAAAAATGGAAGGGCGGCTGGGTGCGCAAACCCAACGGCAAACTCGTGCACCCAAGCAGGGCAGTCGTCTGAAAAATCCTGTCCAACATTTTCTCCAACCCCAACCTGCCGCAAATCGACGACTACTACGAGCCGTTCACCCTACGACTACGAGCACCTGCAAAACGCACCGCGCATGAAAACCCCGCCCACCGCGGCCGATTTCCGTGCTTACCGGCAGAAAATGGACAAAAGTCGAATGGGGCCCTCAACTGGGGAAGACGATTTGGCGGGCGAATTTGAAAAACGCCAAAAGACACCCCTGTTTGAAGGCATCCAAAAGAAATGATGGGCGCGTTTGAGCAGACCTGTGATGTACCTGCCGCGCCTGTGCGAACACTGCCTCAACCCCACCTGCGTCGCCTCCTGCCCCTCCCAGCAGCATCTACAAACGCGAAGACGACGGCATCGTGTTGATCGACCAAGACAAATGCCGTGGCTGGCGTATGTGCATTTCAGGCTGCCCTACAAAAATCTACTACAACTGGGTGAGCGGCAAGGCCGAAAAATGTATTTTCTGCTATCCGCGCATCGAAGCGGGCGAACGACCATCTGCTCGGAAACCTGCGTCAGCCGCATCCGCTATCTGGGCGTGCTGCTGTATGACGCCGACAAAAATCCAGGAAGCCGCCAGCGTGGAAGACCCGCAGGACTTGTACGAAGCCCAGCTCGGCGTGTTCCTTAACCCGCACGACCCCGAAATCGAGCGCGAAAGCCTTGAAACAGGGGCATCAGCCAAAACTGGCTCGATGCGGCGATCGCCCGGTGTACAAAATGGCCAGTGGATTGGAAAAATCGCCTTCCCGCTGCATCCCGAATACCGCACCCTGCCGATGGTTTGGTATGTACCGCCCCTCTCGCCCATCCAGTCGGCCATTGAAAACGGCTTTGTCGGCGAAAAACGGCATCATCCCCAGCGTCGATGAAATGCGCATCCCGCTGCGTTATCTCGCCAACCTCTTAACCGCCGGCAAAATCGAGCCGGTACGCGACGCCCTATGAGCGCACGATCGCCATGCGCCGCTTCAAGCGCGGCCAGATCGTCGAAGGCGAAACGCTGGAACAGACATTGGACGGCACGGGCCTCACCCCGCCATGGTGGAAGACATGTACCAGATTCTCGCCATCGCCAACTACGAAGACCGCTTTGTCATCCCCGCCTCACACAAAGAAATGGTGGAAAACAGCTTTGAAGACAAAGCCAGCTGCGGCTTCAGCTGCGGTAACGGCTGCTCGGGCGACGATGCCGACGGTCTGACCCAAGAGAGCCTGTTTGGCAAGCGTAAAGCCTCGCCGATTATTTTTGTCGAACGGCGCAAAGACATCGAGAAAAACAAAGAAGAAGGAGTGCGCTGATGGTAGCCAATCTTTGGTGTACAAATGGCTCTCCGCGCTGATGTGCTACCCCGATCAGGATTTGCTCGATGCGCTGCCCGAGTTTCAGGCTGCCTTAAACGGAGTGGCCTGAGCTGCCGCAAACCAAGCGGATTTGCAGGCGCTGCTCGATCGCGGGCAGCCGCAGCCTGCGCGAATTGCAGGAAGACTACGTTTTGGTGTTCGACCGCACCCGCCAGCACGCGCTGTATATTTTCGAGCACGTTTACGGCGAAGACCGCGACCGCGGCAGCGTCAATGGTCGATCTGCTCGAAGAATACCGCCGCTACGGCTTCGAGCTGGGCGACGACGAGCTGCCCGACTACCTGCCGGCGCTGCTGGAATTTTTCGCCCACATCCCGCCCGAAGACGCGGCCAAACTGTTGGGCGACGCCGTGCACGTGATCAACCACATCGGCAAAACCTGACTACCTACGGCTCGCCCCTACGCCGCATTGCTTCAGGCTGCCGTCGCCTTAAGCGGTCGAACCCAAACCGCTGACCGAGACCGCCGGTGCGCGATATGGACGAAGCAATGGAAACATTCGGCCCCGACATCCAAGGCATCGAACCGCTGCTCAAACCCGCCAGCGACATCCAAAACCATACAGTTCTACCCCAACGGCCGCTCGCAAGGCAGCCTGAAAAGATACCATGAACGAACTCAATACCTTCCACCAGTTTTTCTTCGGCATTTATCCCTATATCTGCCTGGCCGTATTTTTTTCTTCGGCAGCCTGATGCGTTTCGACCGCGAGCAGTACACCTGGAAAAGCGATTCCAGCGAACTGCTCTACCGCGACCAGCTGCGGCTGGGCAGCGTGCTGTTTTCACGTCGGCGTGCTGGCGGTATTCGGCGGCCATTTGTTCGGTCTGCTACACCTTTGTGGTTTTTGGGACGCCATCGGCGTAACTCACAGCGCTAAGCAGGTATTTGCCATGACCATGGGCGGCATCTTCGGCACCACCGCCCTGATCGGTCTGATTATCCTGATCAACCGCCGCTTTAAAATCGACCGCATCAGCATCAACAGCACCTGGCGCGACAAGCTGGTTCTGATCTGATTCTGATTACCCTGCTTTTGGGTCTGTCCACCATCGTCGTCAGCATGGGGCATCTGGACGGTCACGAAATGGTCAAACTGATGCAGTGGGCGCAGCACATCGTTACCTTCCGCGGCGGTGCGGCAGGCTATATCGAAGATGCCAACTTCCTGTTCAAACTGCACATCTTTATGGGTATGACCTTTTTCTTTATCTTCCCCTTTACCCGTATGGTGCATGTATGGAGCGGCTTTGCCAGCGCGTTCTACCTGATCCGCCCCTGGCAACTGGTGCGCCGCCGCAACGGCACCCGCTGATTAACAAGCCGGCTGCGCCAGATAAGCCATGCAGAAGCAGCCCTGAAAGCGCAATCCCACTTTCGGACTAGTCCGTCGGTATGCTTTCAGGGCTGCCTTAATTTCCTATAATCGCGCCCGCGAAGGCAGTCCGAACGGCCGTCCTGCAACACGCAAGACGGCCGCTTTATTTTGTCCGCCACACCGGCGGGCATCGCCAACCCCAAAGGCAGCCTGAAAGCCGACGCCCTTTTTTTCAGGCTGCTTTCTCCCTGCAGACCAAAGGAAAACTACCATGAAAATCCAAACCGGCGCCCTTATCGCCACCCTTTTTCTCGCCGCCCCCGCCTTTGCCGACGACCTTACCGTCTCCGCTGCCGCCAGCCTGAAAGAAGCCTTTCAGGGAAATTAACGCCGCCTACCAGAAAAACACCCCGGCACCAATATCAACTGAACACCGCCGCATCCGGCGTACTGCTGCAGCAGCTTGCCCAAAGCGCGCACCGGTTGACGTATTACTACCGCCGACCAAACCACCATGGACAAAGCCCAAGACCAGCAGCTGATCGACAAAAGCCAGCCGCCGCACGCCGTGCTGAACGATTTGGTCGTCGTCCAGCCCAAAGACAGCCGTCTCAAAAATCAAAACCCCTTAACGATCTGAAAGCCGCTACCGTCAGCCGCATTGCCGTGGGCAATCCCGAAAGCGTGCCCGCCGGCTACTACACCAAAGGTGCGCTGGAAAAAGCCGGTCTCTACGGCACCCTGCAGCCTAAAATCGTCTCCACCCAGAACGTACGCCAAGCGCTTGACTACGTAGCCCGCGGCGAAACCGAAGCCGCTTCGTTTACCGCACCGACGCCGTACTGGCCAAAGAGAAAGTGAAAAATCTCCTTGCCGTAGCGCTCGAGACTCCGGTTTCCTACGCCATCGCCCCCACCGCTTCTGCCAAAAGCAAAGAAGCCAAAAGCTATGTTGATTTTCGTTCTGTCGCCCGCCGAGCCAGTCCATCCCTGAAAAATACGGCTTCAGCTCTGCCAAAGGCTCCAAAAGCCAAATAAGGGGAAAAAACGCCTAAGCATAAAAAGCAGCCTGAAAACGGGTAAACGGTTTTCAGGCTGCTTTCGACAACCTCAAAAGACGGCAGCTAGCTTGGGTTGTCAAACCCTAACAAACTCTATATGAACCCAAACAGCCGTCTACCCCCAAACCGTCGTCATTCCCGCGTAGGCGGGGAATCTGATGATCTGAATCATTTTTGAATAAACAAACCATTACTTAAATTCCAAAAGATTCCGCATGCGCGGGAATGACGGTATTTTTCAGCCGCCCCCCAAAAACCATCCCACCCGTCCCCAAAAATGTCCTCATTCCAGACACTTTCCCCGCGCTGTTTCTCTCGCTCAAAGTCGCCGGCTTTGCCACGCTGCTGAACCTGGTGTTCGGCATCGCCGTGAGCTGGGTACTCGCGCGCAAACGCTTTATCGGCCGCATACTTTTCTCGACACCGTGCTCACGCTGCCGATGGTGCCGCCGCCCACCGTGATGGGCTACTACCTGCTGGTGCTGTTCGGCCGCAACGGCACGCTCGCTAATGGCTGCAACAACATTTCGGCTTCAGCCTGATATTCACCTGGCAGGGCGCGGTGGTCGCCGCGATGGTAGATTACCTCCGCTGGTGCTCAAGCCCGCCCGCGCCGCCTTTGAAGAGTCAGCCCGCAGCTCGAACAGGCCGCCCGCGTGCTCGGATTGTCAGAGTGCGCCGTGTTTATGCGCGTTACCCTGCCGCTGGCTGGCGCGGCATCCTCTCGGCCTCTTACTCACGCTTTGCCCGCGCGCTGGGCGAACTGGCGCCACACTGATGATTGCCGGCAGCATCCCCGGCCAAAACCCAAACCCTGTCCATCGCCGCGTCTGTGAAGCTGTGCGAGGCGGGCAACGACGACAGCCCAACCGCCTTGTTTTTGCTGATTTCCGCCGTCTGCATTGCCGTATTGTGGAGCGTAACCCGTTTGAACGGAGACAAAAACCGTGGCTGACCCAACTTCGATTTCGCCTTTCAGGCGACCATAGGAGCTGTTAATAATCAGCCTTGCGGCGGTGTCTTTGGCATACCTGCTTGCCACGTCAAAAATGCTCGCAAGGTATCCAACCTTGCTGCGCTTTTTCCTTGCAATCGGGCACTTTTTGCTCAAAAACCGCTTCGCAAGCTGAATGTCAACAGCCCCGCCACGGCAGCCACACCTTCACCCTCGACGTATCCTGCAAAACCACCGCCCGCCGTCTCGCCATTCTCGGCCCATCAGGCTCGGGCAAAGCCTCACCCTCCAGCTTCTGGCCGGCCTGTTGCGCCCGAACGGCAACCATGTACGCATCGGCGGGCGCAGTTACGGCGACACCGCGCAAAACCTGTGGCTGCCGCCGCAACAGCGCAGCGCAGGCTTATTGTTCAAGACTACGCTCTGTTTCCGCACCTGACCGTCGCGCAAAAACATCGCTTTCGGCCTGCACCGCGGCCTGCGCACCCCAAGCCGCCGCCGCGCCCGCATCGAAGCGGAAGAATGGCTGGAGAAAATGCAGCTTGCCGCCATCGCCGACCACTACCCGCGCAAAGTCTCCGGCTACCAGCGCGCCACCGCCCTCGCCCGCACCTGCGCCGTGCGCCCCGACTGGCTCCCTGCTCGACGAACCCTTCTCCGCCCTCGACACCCGCCTGCGCGCCCAAATGCGCGACAACGCAGCTGCCCTCCAGCGCGAACTAGACATCCCCTGCTGCTCATCACCCACGACCCCGAAGACGCCGAAGCCCTCGCCGACGATACCGCCCTTTACTGACAACGGATATTTGCGCGCTGCGGGATATGAGCGAACCGGCATAAGTACACAGAAAACTTAAAATCTCTGCAAGCCTTATCCTCAGCACAGCCGCAAAAGTTTTCAGGCTGCCTTTTTGACTTGTGAAGGCAGCCTGAAAGTTTATCCGCGTTCAGCCTACGTTTTTCACTTCACGGTTTTCATTTCAACGCGGCCGTTTTCCGCGGCGGAGAGCAGTTCTGGCTTGTTTGTCCTGCGGGAAGTTGCGCACGTGTTCGCGCAGTAGCGGTAGCGATTTGGCTTTTCTGCCGCTCATCAGATAGGCCATGCCCAGCGGCATGGCGGCTTCTTTGCGTCCGGCTTTGCGAGCGGCTTCGAGCTGGCTGATGGCGCGGGGAAGCTGGCGGTGGAGCTGAAAAACGGCCGTGCAGCTCTTGGTAAAGGCTTTTTCCTGCGGGGCGGCCAGCTCGATGCGGCGGCGGTAGTCGGCATCGGCTTTGGCGGCGGCTTGGCCAGGCTGGTCGGATTGTGGCCGATCCAATGGAAACGGGCGCGCATCGCCAGCGAAGCCAGATAAGCGGCGGATGCTTTGGCGCCGCCTTTAGGCGCGGTGTTTTCCACCATGCTGTCGAGTACCACGCCCAGGGGCCCAAATCGGCGATGGCGCGGCGGCGGTCGTTTTCGTTGTCAAAACGCGGCGGGTGTCGCCGGCAAACCGCCGACAGGTTGCGGATGGCGGTTTCAACGCCGCCCAGATTCACGCTGATCGGCGGTTTTTCGGATTGCCGCTGATCAGGCTGTCCGGATTCAACGCGCGGTAGGGCGCGGCGGCAAGCGCGGGCGAGTGCGCCGATCATCAGCGCGGCGAGTCTTTCATATTCGGCTCCGTTTTTGTCAGGTAGCAATAACGTTCGGTCAAAAACCCCGCAGCGGCGTGGCCGGCAGGTGCGGCGTTAGCATGCGCCCTGCCCTGTTTCCGGCAGCCTGAAAGCCGTCCGGGCTATATTTTCGCCAACGGCGCGGGCAGCTGTCCCAGCTCGGCCTGCGGGCCGGCGGCGCATTCGATTAGGGCGGGATTGGCGGGGTGTTCGTGGCAGATAAAGATGCGGCGGTAGGGTGCAGCTGCAGGGTTGGCAGATAGTAGGCACGCCTTCGTCGTAGGGTCGGAAAAGCGGCGTTTTGTGGGCGACGCGCAAACCTGCACGCCGACGAGCGGGTGGACGACTGCAGATAAAGCTTCGGCACCGCGAGGCTCTGCCAGAGCACGGGCAAACACGGCGGCGGGATGGATACATTCGCCGGTACCGAGCACCAGCACGCGCTCACCGGCTTTCAGGCTGCCTGAAAAACGGCGGACAAAATCATCGGGCAGGCACAGGATGCGGTTGCTGCCGAGCCGCCCCCAGCCGCTGTCGGCATCTCGGGATCGCGCCCTTCGACGGCTTTGGGCGGGCGCGGCCGGATCGGCGGCAATTTCACCGCGTGCTTCGAAGCGCCAGCTGCCGGCCAGCAGGCTGTGGCGGTAAACGGCGGATCGGCGGCTTGATCGTCGCCATAAATCGGTCGAGATCTCAGCCAATGCGACCTCGCGCAGCCGCGGCAGTATGCGGGCGCAGCGCAGCGGCGAGATTGACAAACGTGCGGCCGGTAGAAATTTCGTCGTCAGCACCAGCGCCTGTGCTTGCACCAGCAGATCGCGGTATGCGGGGCGCTGCGCGCAGATGCAGAAACTGGCGGGCGGCGTGGCTGTGCTGCTCTTCAAAGCGGCAGATGTCGGCACCGCAACGCGAGCCGGCTGCTGTGCAGATACAGTGCCTGCGCCTGCGGATGCTGCGCGAGCCGATTGCTCGAACACGCCCTGCGCCAGCGCGGTGGCGGTTTCGGCCATGCCGACAAACAGCACGGGCAGCTCTGACAAAAGCCGCGCAGCTTGGTACCAAGCGCGCATAGGCCTGCGCCATCCGCTGCGGCGTGCAGGGATGGTGTTTGCCCAAGAGCTTGCTGACAAGCAAAAAGGCGCGCGGGATTGAGCCGCGCGCCGACGGCAACAGATCCCCAACCGGCAGCGCGCTGCTGCGCGGATGTCCAGATGCAGAATGCCGGTAGGCAGGGTGGTGGGTCTGGTTCATGGGTGAAAAACGGAAAAACAGGGAAAGTGAAGATGCGGGCAGCCTGAAAGGTTTTTCAGGCTGCTTTTTGGCAGCTAAACGGACGGCAGGCACCTTAAACGAATAAACGAAACGGGACAGTTTGTCGAAACCGTCCCGCCATGGCTGCCTGCCTGTTGTAGCTGCCTTTGCTTTTTGTTAGCGTTCCACCTTGTGGCGGAACAGATTGAGCGCACCAGCGCTTTGAGCGCGTTGTCGCTGATTTTGCCTTTTTATTGTGTTGGTGTTTCTACGGTCTTTCCTTTGTTACAAACCGAATTTTCAGGCTGCTTGCAGCGGGTGCGCATTGTAAACGTAGCGGATAGCGACGGCAAGCCGGTTTTCAGGCAGCCTGAAAAGTTGGGGCAGCCTGAAAGCTCGGGCAGCTCGAAGTCAGCAGCCTGAAAACCGCATACGCGCTTTTCAGGCCGCCCTGCTTGCTGAGCATGGCCGGCAACGGCTTAAATCGTGCCCTGGGCTTTTGATTTTTCCGCCCCTTTCCAACTAGACAAGGCGGAAAGATAGGGCTTTTGGTGGTGGCGACCAGCACGTCGGTGTCGGCGCGCCCTGGTAGCGTTGACGATGCGACTGTCGCGCATCAGGCGCACGCGGTTTCGCCCTGGCTTTCGGTGCCCTGCGTAATGGCGTTGACCGAGTCATCTGCAACACCGCGCCGCTTTGCGCCACGCTTTCGATGGCTTTGAAGATGGCATCGACGGGGCCTGAGCCGGTGGCTTCGGCGCGCTGCTCTTCGCCGTCGATGCTGAAACACGATTTTCGCGCGCGGCATTTTTCGCCGGTTTCGGTGCTGATGCGCTGCGAGATGAATTTGTAGCTGTCGGACGACAGATTGACATTTCGTCCGGACACCAGCGCGTGCAGGTCTTCGTCGAAAATTTCGCGTTTTTGTCGGCCAGCTCTTTAAAGCGGGCAAAGGCGGCGTGAGCGCTTCTTCGCTGTCCCAGCTCGATGCCCAGCTCGGCGAGCTTGGTTTTGAAAGCGCTGCGGCCGGAGAGTTTGCCCAGAGCTCAGGCGGTTGGCCGACCCAGCCGACTGATTCGGCGGACATGATTTCATAGGGTTTGCGGGTGTTTCAGCACGCCGTCTGATGGATGCCGCTTTCGTGCGCGAAAGCGTTTGCGCTCACCACGGCTTTATTCGGCTGCACGGGATAGCCGGTGATGGCGGACACCAGCTTGGACACGGGTACGATTTTGCGTGGTGTCAATGCCGGTTTCAAGCCGAACAAATCGTGCCGCACTTTCAGCGCCATCACGATTTCTTCCAAGCTGGCATTGCCGCGCGTTCGCCCAAGCCGTTGATGGTGCATTCCACTTGGCGCACGCTCGCCTGAACGGCGGCCAGCGAGTTGGCCACCGCCATGCCCAAATCGTTGTGGCAGTGGGTGGACCAAACCACTTTATCGCCGTTGGGCACGCTGCCGATAATGGCGCGGATACGCTCGTACCACACGGAGGGAACGGAATAGCCCACGGTGTCGGGAATGTTGATGGTGGTTGCACCGGCTTCAATCACCGCCGTGAAGATTTTTGGCCAAAAAGTCCAAATCGGAGCGCACTGCGTCTTCGGCGGAAAATTCCACGTCGTCCGTGTATTCTTTGGCAATTTTCACCGCCTTCACCGCCGCGTCAATCACTTGCTGCGGCTTCATTTTCAGCTTGTATTCCATGTGGATGGGGCTGGTGGCGATAAAGGTGTGGATGCGCTTTTTTCGGCGCGGGGGCAACCGCTTCGCCCGCTTTGCGCACATCGTTTTTCACCGCACGCGCCAGCGAGCAGACGGTGGCGTTGGTGATGATTTTGGCAATTGCGTTCACCGATTCGAAAATCGCCTGGGCTGGCAAAAGCGGCAAAACCGGCTCAATCACGTCCACACCCAGTTTTTCCAACTGGCGCGCAATACGCAGCTTTTCTTCTTTGGTCATGGATGCGCCAGGGCGATTGTTCGCCGTCGCGCATGGTGGTGTCGAATATGATGACGCGGTTGTTTGTGTTCATGGTGTTTTTCCAAGTTTGCTTGTTGGTGGATAAAGGCGTTTAAATCCAAAGGTCGCCCCTGTGCGCTGTGCCAGAGCGGTCAATTTCTGCTAACGTGCCAGGCGCAAAGAGACGCGTGTGCGCCATTTGTAAATGGCGGCCGTGCTGGCGGCGTGTTCGGGGTCTTGTTGTTTCAGTGCTTCGGCAAGGGCATTTTGCACCGAAAGCCGGGCGATTAAGCGGTCGATCGTCCAACTGCATGGTATCATTCACTTGTCCAATCGTTGTTGTGAATGGCGCGGATTGTAAATTTAATTGGACAATATGGCAAATATTTTATCGTATGATTGGTTTAAGATTTGTTGATGAGTGGACAGAATCTTGACAACGACCCGTCTATCGGTTTTTCAGGCTGCCTGAAGCCGAGCAGTGCCGCTTTCGGGCAGATAGTACCCAGAGCAGCCTGGAAAAATTGAACAAAACGCTATTGCTGCTCCGCTGGCTGGGGCTGTTCTGCCTCATATCAGGAATAATCGTGGCGGCGGCATTTCGCGGGCGGTGCGCCGCTGATATGAGACAGTGCGCGAATTTCAGCGTGTCGCCGTCACGCGCAGATGTTTTCACCGTCGTCCAAAACCACGCCTCAGTTGCGCTTTGGTCGCCACAAACAGCGCTTCGCAGCCCGGATGGTTGTGGCGGCCGATTTCGCTGCCTTTGGCGAGCTGCTCGTTCACCACTGTGACAACGTCGCTGAAAAATCTTGCTTGCTGGCATCGGCGTGGCCTGGCGGTGCCGAACCGGCGGCGGTTGCAGAAAATGCCGTTACCAGAGCCAGCGCGGCAAAGATTTGTTTGCAATCATAAGTCTCTCCTGGATGTTGGTCGGTACCTGCCGCTCGCGCGGCAGACGCCCATGGCGATTGTCCGCGCAAAAGCGCTCCGCGCCGGTCAAGAATCGCTTTTATTATTATCAGGCGTTTTCAGGCTGCCCGAGCCGCCCGCCGCGCTTACTACTTTGCCGCAGCCGTTCGGCTACAATCGCCGCCTCGCCCGCTACGCCATCCCTCAGGAAAATCCGATGCAGCCTGAAAACAGCTTATCCGCCCCCGTCCGCGCCCGCAGAATGTCCGTTGCGCCGATGCTCGACTGGACGAGACCGCCATTTCCGCTGTCTTGCCCGCCAGATCGCGGCCGCCATGCCTGGCTGTACAGCGAGATGGTGCACGCCGGCGCGATTGTGCATGGCGACGAGGCGCGTGCGTAAGAACGATCGAGAAATCCGGTGGCGCTGCAGCTGGGCGGCTGCGAGGCTGGCGCTGCCGCGCGGCATCCAAGCAGTGGCGGCTTGTTGCTGACGAAACTCAACCTCAACTGCGGGCTGCCCCAGTCCGCGCGTGGCAAAAGGCGCGTTCGGCGCGCCCGCCTGATGAACGAAGCAGATTTGGTGGCCGATTGCCTGAACGCACGCAGGTCTGCTGCGCCCGAATGCTGAAGTTACCGTCAAGCACCGCGTCGGCGTGGATGAGGCAGACCGAATATCGTGACCGTAGCCGACGATGCCGGCACGCTGGCGGAAACCGCCTGCAAAACCTGCTTATCGTCCACGCACGCAATGCCTGCCTCGACGGCCTTTTCGCCCAAGGAAAACCGCGAAGCGCCGCCTTTGCGGCTACTGAATACGTTTACCGCTTAAAGCGCGAGCTTTCCCGCACTGGAAATCATCATCAACGGCGGCATCAACCAGCGGCGAAGCCGCCGCGCATTTGGAATACGTGGACGGCGTGATGGTCGGCACGCGACAGGCCTATCTGCCAATCCGGCCGACAATGGCGGCGTGATCGGCGTGCCGACGGCTCCAAGCAGCCCGAAACCCGAATTGGGCGCGCTGGCTGAAAGCTCCCCACCGCTACGCGCATTGAGCAGAGTGCCGCCGGTCACCCGGCACCGCCGCCGTGCGCCACAATACCGCTAACTGTTGGGACTGATGCACGGTCTCGCCCAATGCCCGCCGCTGGCGGCTGGATGCTGATCCGACGGCAGCCTGCTCTCGGCCAACCGCGCTGATGCTGGAAGCCTACTCGCCCGGGCAGCCGAAGCAGCAGCGCCTGATACAATCGCCGCCAAACGCCACTTTTATTACCGCGAGAACCACCTGCGAGGCATTGCCCAGCAACCGCAAAGCCTTTCACGACTTCTGCACTTTATCGAAGAGCAAATCGAAGCCGGGCTGGTGCTGGAGGCTGGGAGTCAAGCCATCCGCGCCGCCGCGGTGCACGCCAAGCGAGCTACATCCATTGGAAGCGCGACGCCTTTTACCTGGTCGGCTGCCGCCATTACCGCGCCGCCCAGCATCCACCCGTAGACTCCGATCCGGTGCGCCAGCGCAGAGCTGCTTTTCTGCTGAACCGGCGCGAAATGAACAAACCCATCGGCAAAACCGAGCGCGCCGGTTACACCATCGTCCCCTGTAAAGCCGCACTACCAGCGCGGTTTCATCAAAGCCGAAATCGGCCTGGTACCAAAGGTAAGAAACGGCACGACGATTGAACGCGAATCGGCCAAAGAAGCCGATTGGAAAGCGCGAAAACAGCGGCGATGAAAACGCGCGCTGAGGATGGGATAAAAAGCCAGCCTGAACGGCGGTCGGTTTTCAGGCAGCCCAGTAAAGAAACCAAAACGTGCGTTCGAAAGCGGTTTTTCCGTTTTCAGGCTGCTTTTATGTATGGCTGCTGCGCCTGCTCTTCATCTGCGCGGAATTTTGTGTGTTTTCCATAAACGCATTGAGCGCATTGTTCCAGTCGTCGGTCAGCGCCAGATGTTGGTCGTTAAACGCACGCCTGCGTCCCGTTCCGGCGTATTGCTGTTTTCTTACCGGGCTGGTTGCGGCTTGTTTCCAAGATCAAATCGGGCAAGAAACTCCAAACGCCTGGGCATGCGCCAGTGCCGCGCTGTACCAGCGCCATATCGTCTTTACCGAATCGACTGGGCTCTTCCTCGCGCATCTCCCGCCACACAGTCCCGCACGTCTTCTTCCAGCCCCTTCCAGCCGCATCTTGCTTTCGTCGAAGCTGCGGCGTTTGAGCGCGTCGGTAAAGTCTTCGGTATTCAACACCAACCTGCCGCGCAATGCCGTTGCAAACATAGCAGTGCGAACATCGTATCCATCGCATCGCCATTGGCAGAAGACTCTGCGCCATGCCCGCCGCCATTTGCGCCGCACCGCCAATCGCCGTTGCTGTCGTGGCCTCGTCCACCGCCGGCCAAGCCCAACAATTTTAATCACATCGATAGCAGACATATTGAACGTCTCAGCACAGGTGAGTCCGTAAAACGATGCCGTTTCAGGCTGCTCTGAAAAGACGGCGCGCGCGCATCATACAATTTTGCCGCCGCTCCCAATGAAATTGCGACTCATACCGCAAAATCGGCGCAATCCGTTGCGGCACGCGTAATGTTTGTCCTGTGCAGGCGGCCCGAAACCGGATAGGCGGTTTTCAGGCCGCTGCTAGGCGCCGCCGCGTTTTTATCCGGGCGGCGGCATGCCGATCGGAGTAACCACGCAGCATCTCGCGCGCGCTTGGGGCTGGCAAAAAGCGCGGATTCAAACGTACATCGCGCGCTGTCGCTGAAACGCGCCACCGGCCGCTTCCGAACTCCGTTCACACACGTTGTTCAGGCAGCCTGCAAAACGCCGCGCGCGGAACATCAGAAAAATATTGTTTGTTTAGGAGACCCGTAAATGACCCATATCAAAATCCCCGCCGCAGGTGTTAAATCGAAGGAGTTTACCAGGCCGTGCTGAATAACTGATTATCTTTTATCGAGGGCGATGGCATTGCGCGGCCACGCCGGTACG
>BNJT01002409.1_pt1 | contig 51861 bp, 74 predicted proteins | sample 8540491 | NCBI WGS metagenome assembly BNJT01 (sample SAMD00202455, study PRJDB9452) | human saliva metagenome | host: Homo sapiens | reverse complement strand
AGTCAGAAATAGTCAAGAAAAAAACACCTCAAAAATGAAAGAGATGTTCCTTTAATATTAATTGAGAATCGTCAACTTTTGATTGAAATCATCAATAACCTTTTGGAGATTGATCCGCCCGCGGTAGATACCATATCCAAAAACCACCATTCCTAATATTCCAATCAAGGCAAGTAAAATTCCGAAAATTAAGAGTGGGAGGAAGGTTTTATGAAAAAGATAAATCAATACCACACCAATACTAGCAGTGATAAAGAGCAAACTGAACCAACGACCCAAATTTTCAAGCATGTGGCGTTGATACTTAATTTCTGTTTCATATCCATTAACAAGTTCTTGTTTTGTAACCATGAAAATCCTCCTGATAAAAATTGAGAATGAAGTGTAAGAGAAGGAGATTAGTCTACTTCATTCTCAAAATTTTTACTAGTAAATATTGGGTTCTCTTGACCTTAGTAATTAAGATGTGGGTCAAAGATACCTAGAGCAACACCAATTAAGGCAACAACAACTAGAATTAACATGACTTTGTTTGGTGAAACTTTTTTCTTAGACATCAACCACCAGCAAATAGTGATGAAGGTTGCTGTCAAGAGACCTGGATAAACACCATCAATCTTTTCTTGAATTTTAAGGAAGGCTTCTCCATTAGCATTTTTGAATTCGAGTGCTGTTGTAACAGAGACCCAAGTCGCTGCTACGGCACCAATAACCATACCACCGACAACGCTGATTGCTTTACGAAGAGCTTGTCCTTTTGGTCCTACTAGGAATTCAACGGCTTTATCCCCTAATTGATATCCTTTGAAGAAGGCAAAGCGCATACCAAAGTAGACTAGGAAGTTCCATACGACGATGTAGAAGATAGCACCAGCGACGTTACCACCTTTAGAAAGACCAAGTGCAATCCCCAAAAGAACTGGAATCAAGGTACCAACGATCAAAGAGTCACCAATACCAGCGATTGGTCCCATCAAACCGGCACGCATCCCATTGATGGTTTCACCATCTACTGCATCTCCATTTGCACGTGCTTCTTCCAAACCAGCTGTAATCCCTACAACAAGAGATCCAAGTTGCGGTTCAGTATTGAAGAAAGCAGTATAGGTTTGCATAGCATCTTTTTGTTCTTCTTTTGTATCATACATTTCTTCTACGATTGGAAGCATAGAAGTCAAGTACCCAAAGGTTTGCATGTGTTCTTGAGAGAAACAAGTCAAATGACCATAATACCAATGATGAAATGCTTTTGCTAATGTTTTCTTTGAAATTTTCTTTCTATCAGCCATTTTAAATATCCTCCTCATCATCGTCTACGTAAACAGCCCCAGCTGGAACAGCTTTCATAGATTTGATTACTTCAAGTTCATAGTAGATTACTGCAAAGATCAATGAAACAACCGCACTCGCTACCAAGTTCAAGCCGAGAGATTTAGCCAAGGTAAATCCAACAAAGAATGGAATGAAGTCAGTTGCTTTTGTAACAATTTGTTTCAACAAGATAGCAATACCGACACATGGGAGAAGAGCTCCGACTGTAAAGAGAGCTTTCATCCAGAAACCATCCATAGGAAGGTAAAGTTTCATCAAATCAACCATGTTTTCACCATATTTAGTGATAATCATAGTTGGAAGGAAAGAGAAGAGGAAGTGAGAGATCCATGGGTAAACCCAGTCAACTGCGTAGAGTTTTTTGAAGTTTCCTTCTTCAACGGCTTTCCAACCAATGTGTTGCCAAAGCAAGTTCATGGTAGCTGTTCCGTAGAAAAGAACAGTACCGATTGTCCCAACGGCCGCACCGATTGGGGCTGCAGCTGCTGCAATTCCAGCTTCATCTGTGATGTGATTTGCATGCACAAACAAGATAGCAAGAGGAACACCGATATAAGAAATGGCACGAACATCCGCAGATACGGTTCCACCAGGTGTTACCAAGGCGATATAAACGACTTGAAGGGCAACCCCTACCATAATACCGGTTGTCACATCTCCAAGAATTAAACCTGAGATCAACCCACCAATCAAGGGACGACCGAGTGTATAGTTCCCGATACTGGAACCACCCATACCAGGCATTGAAGACAAGCTGGCGAAAACAGCAAGCAAGATTGCTTGAATCCATGAAATTGTCATAACAAACGCTCCTTTTTGTTTGTAAATTTATTTAACAGTTGAACTGTTAGTTTTAAAAACCAAATTTTGATTTGAAATCATCCCAATAACCGATCGAAACATCAGGCAACAACTGGAATTTCACCTTATATCCTGCTGCTTGAATGGCTTGGAAGGCTTCTGCTTCTTCCTGAGTGATGGATTGGTTATTACCCAATTTCACTGCACCAGGACGATCATTTGCAGGGCCAACGATGATTTCTTTAACATCTCCTGGGACAAAACCTTGATCCACCAAAATTTCCTTCATATCGATTGGATTTTTGGTGATCAAGAAGTACCGACTGTCAGATTCCGTTACTTTTGCTGACTTTTCTTTAAAGGCCTCTTTTGTCCATACAAAGGTTTTCTTGTCTGATGCGCCTTTGTAAGCTTGGATCAAAACCTTGTTTGATGCTGCTGCATCATTTACGGCAATCAAACCATCACATGGTTTTTCTTTTGCCCAGCGTGTGACTGTTTGACCGTGAATCATGCGGTCATCAATCCGTACAAATGTTACTACCATAAGGTACCTCCCTATTAAATATCGTCATCATCTTCTTCAGCACTAGTGGCTGAAACTTCAAAAGGTTGTAGTGCAGATTGTGCTTCTGATAAGATAGTTGCTGACAAATCGTCTCCATCCAACACATCCTTCATCACAACTGCTGTCAAGGCCATGGTGAGGTTCATCCCACCAAGGATCAAAGTTCCATCTAGCTTTCCAGCTTCTTCTAGGACAGTGGCTGCCGTGGTTAATGGACTACCACCTACAATATCTGCCAAGACCAGCACAGAATCATCTGCTGTCAATTCTGAAATGCTCTCTCTAAAATCAACTGCAAATGTCATCGACTCGATTTTCCTTCTTTGAGTCCAACTGCAATGACCTGATTCATCTTGTCACCAGCAAACATAGCTAGCGATGTTTTTAGCCCTTCTGCCAATCCACCATGACTGACTAAAATGAGGTATTTCATTTTGCTACGCCTCCTTTATTTGACTCTATTGTAGATTATTTGGAAGCGCTTTTACATTGTCAAATGTCACATTATAAACATGACATTTAGCAATAAAAAAATGACATCTGTCACTTGACACGATGTCATCTTATTTTCTTTAAACTCCTACCTGAAGACTACTTTCAATCTCCCTTTGAATTTGCGGCAGGCGGTTCTCAACATCCTGATCGCGTAAAGCATTGCTAATTAAATAGTCCAGCTTTTCTAACACTTCTTTGGATACATTCTTGGGACTACTTTCAACAGCTTGTTCCATGATACGATTTAAGGTCTGATTGGTCAAGGAATCCGTGCCAAAATCATCTACCTGTAGAAGATCTTTACTAGACTGACTTTGGACCACCTGTGGCATAACGGAAATCCCTTGAGATTCAGCAAAAAGAGTTTGTTGGATTTCTGGATCCTCTGTCAACACTTGCATCAACTCCCAAGCCAACTTTGAATGAGGAGTCCGAGCAGACATGGCAAAAGAAGTCGTCGTAACCAAGGTCGCCTTGGTGGTTTTTGACTTAGCAGGCATAGGAATACAGGTCCAGGTGAAGTTTGAATATTTGGAAACATGATAGGGATAAGGTTTATAAGTCCTATATTGGGCCAAGGTCATGGGGTAAAACGCTACTTTCCCCTGGTCAAAATCTTTGGAACTAACCTTAAAATTTTTATTTAACTCTTCCAATTTTTGTAGAAAAGTCAAAGATTCTTTGACTTCTGGAGCTGTGAGCTTTGAGCATCCCTCCTTGAAAGAGACTGCCTCCATTTGCTGCCAAAGCTTCTTTCCAGGTGTATTCTGTACTCCCAAACTGATCCAATTGACCCATCTCCATTGGTATCTTTGGTTAGTTTCTTTACAAATCTGCATAGAACTCTTCAAGACTCCAACCTTCTTTGGGAACCTCAATGCCTTCTTTATCCAACAAATCTTTATTGACACACATCAAAATAGGATTACTTTCATATGGCAAGGCATAGGGTTTGTCCCCTGATAAACACAGGATTCAAATGCAACAGGATAAAAAAAGCAACTTGGTCTTCTTTATTCATATAGCCGTTTAACTTTTTCTAAAACGCCACGTGCCGCCAATAAAGGACAAATCTTGTCTCAGAAACCATAAACACATCAGGGGTCTTTCCTGATACAATTTTTTTTCTGAGAGCCAGTTTGAATATTCCGACTGCGGAATTCCATTTTCATATTCCACACGGACATTGGGATGGGACTTTTTCAAATTTTTCGATTGCATCGATCCAAATGCATGCGAACGTTGACTGGTTGGTACATCCCAACTAGAGCCTGCATAAACTCCTATATGAAGGACGGTTGGTTGCTGTTTCCACCCAATAAAAACCCCCAGCACCTCACAGAGAGCATAAAAAGGAGTACAAACTCCTAAACAAAGTATGCTTTCGCTTCAATTTCATTCCGTATTTCCCTTTTTGAAAAAAATCGCGTCTGGGTCACTCCTGTTTGGACTGACCAAATCGCTAATTGCGTTCGATCTCTTAGGTTTAATTTTGACAAAAATCGTTGATAAGTAATTGCGAACGGTTCCTTCTGACAAGAAAGAGTTTAGCCGCAATTTCTTTATTTGACTCACCATAGCCAATCTCTTGGATAATGCGCCATTCCGTCGTGCTCAAATCTTTGACATTATCTTCATCCACAGTAATAGAAAAGTTTGGATTTAGCCATCTGTGAGAAAAATTTGAAAGACTTTGCTAGCGATATCAGGGTTGATCATTGCTCCTCCCTGATACACCACCTTAATAGCTTCATAGAGCTCGTCTGTCGAGGTCCCTTTTTAAGAGATATCCTGAAGCACCATATTTGAGCGCACTATAGATAAATTCATCATCATCAAAGGTCGTTAAAAATAATAATTTTTGATATCCGGATAATGCTCTTTTACTTCTTTTGTAGCCAAAACTCCCATCCATACCTGGCATCCGAATATCCATCAAAGATTAAATCCGGGATGCGAGTTTGTGGGATGCTCGACAAGACATGATTCCCATCTTCCACTGTTGCTACCACTTCGATATCTGAGTAGAGCTGACAAAAATAATTTTCAGAGATTCTCGAATCAAAGGACTGGTCATCCGCCACCATTACTTTTATCATCATCTCTTATCTCCCTTCTTTTATATTTTCGGTAAACTGACTCGTGTGAAAAAAATCCATCGCGACTTTCAAATTGGAGCTGTCCTCCTAGGATTGAAATACGCTCCATCATCTGCTTTGAGTCCCATATCCATAGGTCAAGGTTTCAAACCCAACTCCATTATCCTGCAACTCAATCATGTAATCTGCTTCATCCTCAAAAAAATGAAGTTCCATTGGACTAGCATGGCCGTGACGAACCGCATTGGTCATAGACTCTTGAATCACACGAAAAGATCGTATCTTCAATCATGACGTCCATATCGACATCAACCCATTCATAGATTAAATCAACCTGTAAAGTTTGAAAGATTCTGATACTCATGGATCATCTTTTTCTAAAAGCATCTTTGAGAGTTCGTCCCTCAAGAGCTCCTGGCCGAAGGCGATTGAGAGAGCCTCTCACATCTTGAATTCCCTTCGCGGACGACTTCTGATACATTTTTTTACCTGTTCTTTTGCCCGATTAGGATCGATATCAATCAAGACTCCAACTGCATCTAAACCAGCTGAGATTCCTGTTAACGCGTGTCCCCAAGGTATCGTGAATCTCCCGAGCAATCCGCTTGCGCTCCCGATCCTCTGCAATCTTTCTCAGATAAGGCCATATAGTTGTTCAACTCCGTATTAACTTTGGATACCATGGCCAATTCCTCTTCAACTTCGTGGTTTCTCCGCAAGGACATTCATAATATAAAATAAAAAGCGAAATAATGAAGAACTACCAAATTTGAGGCATAGAGGGAATTCTTTCAGAAAAAAAGGCCAAAAATTCGGAGGGAGGATTCAGGATAAAAACTGAATATACGTATCCAAGGACGGAATCGGAAAGAAAAAGTGAAAAAGACGTCTGAGTTGGTCACAAGGAGCATCAAGAAAGCTCACTAGTATAAACGCAAACCAATACTTGCGATCTCGTTTGGTATTCAACTCTTTAGAACCATAGAAAGATATCCGCAAAAACCAAGAGAATGATCCCATTATAAGCTATATTTCTGAACCCACATCAACAGTAACATCAGGAGAATCTCTAGAAGATTTCGTCTTATCAAAAGATGGACCATCGACTTGTTTGAGGTCGATAACGAGCTCATCGAGATTAAAGCAATCCCAGCAAATAAGATTGCTGACAACCAAAAAGGTCGTAGATGGAGCAAAAGGAATACGCTCTAAGCGCTCTACTAACAAAGAAGCTTGTCGTTGGACGATGATATAGTTGGTTGCTTGAAGATAGATAATACTATTGAGCATGACTGCAATAAAATTCACGATCATCAGGAGGGTCAAACTGTATCGCACACCTCTAAATTTTCTCATCACTGCCACCCATTTCACATCAAACTGATCGATGTTTTTCCTTTGTCATCATTTTCAACTGGAATGATCACCTCTTTAGTATAGCTCTTCCCTTCAGAAATATCTTGGATAACTTCCATAACACGGTCTCCCATCTTCAAAGGGAGATTGAGCAACTGTTCCCACAACATCATCTGTTGAGTGCAATAAAGATTTCATTTCAGGTGAACCATCAATTCCATAAATCGCAATGGGGTAGCTAATTCCTTTCTCCTTAATAGCAGCTAAAGCTCCTATAGCTGAACGGTCATTTAAAGGCAACCAAGGTATCGATTTCAAATCCCTGAGTTGTAGTTGCTGGACAGCTGGCATCGCGATCTCTGTCTGTCCCCTTGGTTTCTAGTTCCGATACAATCTGATAAGAACTCGTGTCCCCTCTATAGTGTCTTTAAACCCCTGAATCCGTGTATCTGCTGAGACAGTCCCTTTATGCTCCAAAAGGAGGACTCGAGCGCTAGAAGAACGTTTCATGAGCTCTTTAGCAATCAATACTCCCTGCTTGGTAGTTATCAGATACAATACTAGCATCAGGGCTTAAAATTTCTTTCAATTGAGTATCGACTGCAATGATTTTAATTCCCTTGTTTTCTAGCTTTTTCAAGAGCAGTTAAAATGGACTGGCTATCCCCCTTGACCGGATTGATCACAATCACATCAACTTTTTGAGCACAAAAAAATCATCAATCTGCTGGCTCTGCCTTTTCTTCATCCAATTCTGGATCTCGGACGCAAACCAGAGCTCCTCTCTCATCGGAAATTCGACTAATTTCCGAATGAATACTTTTATAGAACTCATTGTTCATGGTCATATAGGTTACACCAATTTTAGTCTGATCATGATGCCACTTGTTTGACAAACTGTCAAAAAGATCCCACAAGAGAATACAGACCACTGGAATCAGCAGTAATATACGCTTTTATCAACCATTTCAACAATTCTTTTTTCTCTTTGTTTTTCCTTCAAATTTTCATTCCTTTTTCTGAAAATTTCTGAATATACTAATACTTTATTTCTACTATTTTTTCAAAAAAATGCTTGATTTTTATTGTACAAAGTACATTTATTTGACTCTATTTCTAAGAAGTAATTTCCGAATAATTTAGACTAGAATAAACTAGAAAAAAAGCTGGTCTATAGACGAACCAGCTTTTTCTATAATCATTACTAGAAGGGAAGTTCCTCCTCTTCCAAAAACCAGATCTGCTAAGTCTTGACCAGCATTATTTTCACGCATAGCACGTTGGGCGCGACTTTCCAAAAAGTTGAAGCCTGTAGCGAGAACCTCGGTCACATAGTTGGTCTGACCATTCTTCTCGAACTTACGGGTACGAAGTTCCCCATCGATAGAAATGAGACTGCCTTTTAGCTCGCATAGCTAGCCAAAGGTTTCAGCAAGTTTCCCCAGACAACAATATTGATGAAGTCAGCTTCACGTTCCCCATTTTGGTCCTTGAAAACGACGGTTAATAGCAATCGTCGCACGAGCAACTGACTTATCATTGTTGGTTTTGTGCAACTCTGGTGTAGAACGTCATCGTCCAATCATAATAACTTTATTATACATTTTTTTCATCCTCCTACTTATCTATTCGAAGGAAATCAAAAAAAGTTACAAGATTTGTAACTTTTTTTAAAAAATAATATTAATCTCGATGAATCATAAATCCCAGTTGCTTGTTGATTAGCCATGATGGTCATATCTGTGATTTGTACACGACGAGGTTGACTGGTCACATAAACCACTGCATCAGCGATATCTTGCGCCTGCAAAGGCTTCAAGTCCCCTGATAGACAGTCGCCGCTCGTGCCTCATCTCCATGGAAACGGACTTTTGAAAAATCAGTTTCAACAATTCCTGGCTGAATAGTGGTCACCTTGATATCTGTCGCAATGGTGTCAATCCGAAGCCCGTCTGAAAAGGTTTTGACTGCAGCCTTGGTTGCTGAATAGACTGCTGCACCAGCGTAGGCGTAAATACCTGCGGTTGAACCCATATTAATGATATGGCCTTGATTTGCAGTCACCATAGAAGGCAAGAGACAACGAGTAACAGCCATCAAGCCCTTGACATTGGTATCCAGCATGGTCAGCATATCCAACTCTTCATAGTCCTGATAGGGTGCTAAACCGAGAGCAAGTCCAGCATTATTGACCAAGATATCAATCTGACCTACAGTTTCTAAAAATTTCTGAACAAACCGTCTTTAACCATTGCTCATGTCTGTAACATCTAGCGAAAAGGTCCAGATTTTTTTGATTTGGAAAGGCTTTCTGCAAACTCAGTTTTAAGAGCTTTGAGTCTTTCTGTTCGACGACCCTGTGAGAACGATATTCTCACCTTTTCTCTAGATAAGCACGCGCAATAGCTTCACCGATACCTGATGTTGCACCTGTAATCACTACATTTTTTGCCATCTTATTTCCCTCCAGCGAACAGTATAGATCACTGTTTACTGATTAAGCTGTCCAGTGTTTAGCTGGGATCGAATGGAGTTCCTACTACCTGGTCGTCTGACAATTCAATGACACCACGTTTTTGGGGAGCATTTGGCAAGGCAAGTTCACGAGGACTACACATCATCCCAAAACTCTTTTCCCCACGAAGTTCCCCTGGGAAAATGAGATTGCCTTTTGGCATCATGGCTCCAGGAAGAGCAACAATGGTTTTCAAACCAACACGTGCATTGGGAGCACCAGCAACGATTTGTACTGTTTTGTCATTCCCAACAGCAACTTGGCAGATATTGAGGTGGTCACTATCTGGATGTGCAACCATTTCTACAATCTCACCAACCACAAATTTGGGTTCCTTGTCATTAATAATCTCTTCAGCAAATCCTTCTTCTTGCAATTCTTGGTTCAAACGTGCTACTTGCTCGTCAGTTAAAAAGACTTGCCCGCGCTCAGCGATTTCAAACATGCTAGAAACTTCAAAAATGTTCCATGCGACAGTTTCACCAGTTTCCTTTAGGAAAAAAACACGCGCTACATTGCCTTTACGCTCAACATCTAGCTTGGCATCTCCACTGTTTTTTTCACGATGACCATAAGGACATCGCCGACATATTCTTTATTATATGTAAAAATCATTCTTTTCTCCTATTTCAAACTTGCTAAAAAGTCATTGATTTGCCCCTTGGTTTTACGGTCACGATTGACAAAACGTCCAATCTCCTTGTCCTTGTCTAAAACAACAAGACTTGGAATCCCGTATACATCCCAAAGTTTAGCAAGTTCCATGTACTCATCTCGGTCTACCCGTATAAAAGTAAACTCTGGATTTGCCTCTTCAATCTCTGGCAAGGAAGGATAGATATAACGGCAATCGCCACACCAATCCGCAACAAAAAAAGGAAGACCTTCTTGCCATCCTGCTCTACTAGATTTGCTAATTCTTCTATATTATTAGGAGAAATCATAAAGACTTCCTCCTCGTAGATGAGATCTTCATCTTCATAGACAAAGGTATAGTGACGTCCATCTTCAAAAAAATGACACCACCAACAAGACGTTCTAGGCTACTTTCGTATACTTGGACATAGAGAGTCCCAATCTCACCCATTTCTGAGAAATAGTCACGCACAATAGCAGTTAACTCTTCCTGTGTCTTCATGAGTTTGTGATCATCAGCTACTTTCTTAGCACCAAAGGCAAGTGCTCCAAGCCCCTGCCACGACTAAACCTGTTTTTAATAATATTTTTTTCGTTTTCATGCTAACATTGTAACACAAAAAAAGGCTCAAGGAACAATGAAAAAGAGAGTGGGACAGAAATCGGTAATTCGTTAGAATTCGATTTCGTCGTCCCACCTCCGCACAGTTGAGTAGGGCTGTAAAAGCTGATGAAATCAGCGTAGTAGAGCCCACTCAACCACTGCGTCTTGCTCGACAATCCAAAGACAATTGAGAGGCTAGGACTTTTGTCCCAGCCTCCTTTCTAATTTCTAAACATTAATAATTTCTCTCGCCAAACAAACCTTCTGGTAAATCATGGAATCCCTTGCCTGCCTTGAAGTTTTCAAATTTACCTAGTAAGAACTGGTAGGCATCCAAGCGACTCTCGTAGCGAATCATGGCATCTTTAGCGCGCTCATCTTGATCTTCTTCATAGACCTTTTGACTTTCCTTAAGAGCCATATCGTTGATCATAATCTGGGTATTAACCCAGGCTTCAAATTCCTTCATAAATTCTTGCTCGTAACTCATTTTTTCTCCTTATTCTAATCCACGGAAAAAGTCGCTATCAATCTCACGGTAGGGTTGGATGTCCTGAACATATTCCAAGACTCCTTGAAACTCTCCTGCTTGATCGTGGACAGCTGCGTAGGTAACATGGACAAACTTTCCACGTGATTCTGACTTGAACCACATTTCGTACTTGTCTTTTTTCCCTTCACGAAGACCTTGCATAATCGCTTTGACTTTCTCCAAATATTTTGGTGGATGGCATAGTTCGACATTTCGTCCAACTTGAGATGGTGTTCGTTTGAAAATCATTTCATCTGCTGGCGTATTGTCATTATAATACTGGAAGATATCATCCTTATTAACAAAGGTAATCTCCATCGGCAAATGATTAAGGATAAGATTCGCCTGTTCAACTGAGAGATAGCCATTGCCAAAAGCCTGTTGACTATGACGGTCTAGCACCGTTTCCTTTTCCTTTGGTGTAAAGGTGATAGTAAACTGACCTTCTGGCGTATCAATCACTTGCTGGACTTGTCCCTCTACAGTTTCTGGCTGAGTTGGTTCTTCTACACTTTTCTCCTCAACAAAAGGTTGACGTTCTGGAATCCATTTCTCAGACGGATGGATGATGGCATAGCCATAGGCGTCACTTTCTTCAGCAATCTGAATCCAGTCATCTTGAGAAAAAGACTCCAGAAGAATCATGAGCAAAATAGATTCTTCCTTAAAAATCATACTTTCAAACTCTGTCGCAAAAGTCTCAAAAGATTCCTTGACAGTGGAAATCGGTACTTCTGGAAGTGACTTGGTTGCCTCCAAAGCTGTTTGAAAGAGTTCCCTAATCTGGTCATCCACTCCCCACATAACTTTTGGAGGTGAATCGTGTCCATAACGTTCCATGATAGGAAAGAAGAGTTCTTCCTTACGTTGATAGTGACGGTCAAACTGGCCTACAAGTCCCATCTGACGAACCAAACCTTTTCGCATCTCCGCCAGCATTTCCTCGTCTTCCATAGACTCATAAGTGTCTAACAATCTTCGAACACGAATCAAAGCAGCACGGAGAGCTAGATTTTCATCCTTAAAGACTCGCACAGGGTGACCAGGATGCTCGGTATCCTCAACTTCAACGCCCTTAACAGCATTTTTAAAAAGATTAGCATGGACATCACAAAGCTCCATAACATCTTCAAAGGTTACGCCTGAGTCAGAGTTCATTAACTCGTGTTCCATGAGGGAAATCTCAATAGCCGATACACCTGTAAAGGTCGCATCAAAACGTTCCTGAACGGACTCCGGAGAGGCACCGTTATGCAATTCTAATAAAATATCCCGTAGGATATGAATACGTTCATCTGCCATTAGTCTAATCCAATCACTTCGTAACCATTTGCTTTAAGCGTGCGCACAATCTTATCCATAGGAGTCCCCTCAAGTTTTGAACCTTGCTTGAGCGATACTTTTCGTCCGACTGTATTTCGCATCAAAGGATTAGCAAGTGGTTTGAAGCCAAGCTCAACTAGAATATCTAAAACTTCTGGACGTTTATCCACCACTTCCGCAACGGGAATTGATACGTCGATTATATTGTCCATGAGAACCTCCATGAGTCTATTTCTAATCATTTAACTGCTTTTATTATACCATAAGGAATGGGATTAAAAAAACTAGCAACACAAGACTTGCTAGTTTCTTCATATCAGTCAGCTTCGATTCTCTCAGCCTCTTTTCGAATAATTGCTATATCATTTTGATATTGCACTTCAGAATAGTTAACTAATTTGGATAATTCTTTTTGCAATCTTTCGCCCATGGGTTTCATAGTCGCATAGGTTAATCCCCCTGAAATAACCCCACCTAGAATAGGAATCGCTTTTCCCATTCCCTTTGCCAAGCCTCTCCTTGTAAGAGTAACCCCAAAAATTTTCATAACCTTTTTTAAAATAGGGTACCAACCAGCCTTGGCTACGGCTTTCTGAGGTACTGTGGTCATTACATGTTTAGCAACTGTAACGCCACCAGAACGAAGCAAGGCACCCGCTCCGTTTACCCCAAGCATGACCCCTAGATAAAGTAATAGTGTGTTTTTAGCTTCTTCACTTAAGTCATTTCTTGATGCCCAAAGATCATTAAATCCATAAATATATCCCAATTCTTGGGCTAATTTCAAGGAAAAAGCATAAAACTGAGCTACATCCGTTGGAATAGTAAGCGCCATTAGAATACCTCCAGGTAGACCTGCTAGAACAGATGTTCCACTTGCTCGTAAAACATTATCCTTTATGCAGGACCTGGCTACCCTATCTAAGGTTTCCTGGGGTAATAATGAAGGAGGACCTTGTTCTAACAATTTGGCAATATCCTTCTTATCTAATTCTTTAGAGAACTTCTCCACTAAAAATTTTTCTCTATTTACTTTTACGACAGGAAGTTTTACAACTTGTTGTAAAACTTTTATAGCTATATCTTGTTTAGCCATCTCTATCTCCATTTTATATTCAAGTTAAGCTTTATCATATCATACTATTAGAGATTTATACATTTTTTTAACCGACTTTTAAGAAGAACAACTAATTAATCTATCATCATGTTTAAAGTAATAAAAAAGAGGGTTGCCCCTCTTTCTTATTTCTTATCCAGATTGCGTAACATTTCGTCAATCTTGTTTCCATACTCGATGGATTCGTCTTTGACGAAGGTCAAGTCTGGAATTTTATACAATTTCAAATTGTGACCAAGCTCACGTTTGATAGTTCCGGTTGCTTTTTCAAGGCCAATTTGAGCCTTTTGATTATCTGAAGCAAGATTACTCAAAATGGTGTAGTAAACCTTAGCTACAGACAAGTCACCTAGCATCTGAACATCTGTGATGGTCACTCCTTGGACACGAGGATCACGGACTTTCTTTTGTAAAATCTCATTGACTTCACGCTTGATTTCCATGCCTACACGATCCGTACGGAAATGATTTCCCATGCTATTCCTTCCTCTCTATTGAATCAAAAGCTAGGCCAGCAGACCTAGCTATTTTTAAACTTATTGATTTCCAATTCAAATTGAAACGAAGCTCAATTTGAAATCATCCGCTTCTTTCGCCGTGGTGAAAGTGATTGGGCTGATAATTCAGTTCAATTCCTGGGGATTTTTGAGACTCTAGGCTCAAAAATAAGCAATGAAACCTTGGGTTTGCTTGCGTCCCACACCACCTAAGAAAGGAGCAAAAATCTTAGCGTTTAATTTCTTCCATGATATAAGCCTCAATCACATCATCCATCTTGATATCATTATAGCCATCAATCATGAGACCACCTTCACGGCCGTTTGTAACTTCTTTGACGTCATCTTTATAGTGTTTCAGCTTGCAAGTTCACCATCGTAAATAACGACACCGTCACGAATAACACGGACTTTAGAGTCACGGGTAACTTTACCGCTAGTAACCATAAATCCACCGATTGTTCCAACTTTAGACACTTTGAAGGTTTCACGGATAATCGCTTCACCGATAACTTTTTCTTCAAATTCTGGATCAAGCATACCTTTCATGGCTTCTTCCATCTCTTCGATAACCTTGTAGATAATGCTGTGGAGACGGATTTCTACATCGTCTGCTTCTGCTTGTTGGCGAGCTTGTGGTGTAGGACGTACGTTGAAACCAACGATAAAGGCATTTGAAGCTTCCGCAAGAGTCACGTCAGATTCGTTGATAGCACCAACTGCTGAGTGGACGATGGTAACTTTTACACCTTCCACGTCAATCTTTTGTAGTGAGGCAGAAAGGGCTTCAACTGAACCTTGTACGTCGGCTTTGATGATGACGTTAACAGACTTAAGTTCACCAGCTTTAAGAGTGTCAAAGAGGTTTTCAAGACTTACACGCTGTGTAGCTTGACGTTGCTTCATAAGAGCACGTTTGGCACGTTCTTCACCAGCTGCACGAGCAGACTTCTCATCTTCATAAACGGCAAAGTGATCACCTGCCATCGGTGCTTCGTTCAAACCTGTAATAGATACTGGTGTTGATGGTCCTGCAACCTTAACACGACGTCCAAGGTCATTGGTCATGGCACGGACACGTCCGAAAGTATTACCAACAACGATTGGGTCTTGAACATTCAAGGTACCTTGTTGAACAAGGAGGGTTGCAACCGCACCTTTTCCTTTATCTAAACGGGCTTCGATAACAGTACCGATGGCACGAACAGTTGGGTCTGCTTTGAGCTCTTGAATTTCAGCTACAAGAAGAACCGTTTCCAAGAGTTCATCAATATTTTGGTTAAATTTAGCTGAGATTTCTACAAACTCAGAATCACCACCCCAAGCTGTTGACATAACACCGTGTTCAGCCAATTCACCGATAACGCGTTCTGGGTTTGCACCTGGCTTATCAATCTTGTTAATAGCAACGATGATTGGAACATTAGCTGCTTTTGAGTGGTTGATGGCTTCGATAGTTTGAGGCATAACCCCGTCATCTGCCGCTACGACCAAGATCGTAATATCGGTAACAGAGGCACCACGTGCACGCATAGAAGTAAAGGCCGCGTGTCCTGGTGTATCAAGGAAGGTAATCTTCTTACCATTTTCCTCAATCTGGTAGGCACCAATATGCTGAGTGATACCACCTGCTTCTCCTGTTGCGACACGAGAATTACGTAGGGTATCCAAAAGGGTTGTTTTACCATGGTCAACGTGTCCCATGATAGTTACAACTGGTGGACGTTCAACCAACTTGTCTTCATTTAGATATCCATCTTCTACGAAGAAACGTTCGATATCCGCATTGTCCACTTCTACCTTTTGTTTAGCTTCAATTCCATAATCAACCATGAGGAGTTCGATTGTTTCTCCATCCAAAGATTGGTTTTGAGTGGCCATAACGCCCATCATAAATAGTTTCTTAACAATCTCAGCTGGTTCACGTTTGATACGTTTTGCGATTTCCGCAACGGTCATACCATCTGTGTATTCAAATTCTGTTGGCAATTCATGGAATTTACGCTCTGTAATAGGTTTTGGAGCCTGATTACGGTTATTTTGTTTATTGCCTTTTTTATTTTTCTTATTGTTATTCCAGTTACTATTTCTTTGATTTCTCACTTGATTCTGACTACTTCGATTCTTTGTTGTTTTCTAGGACCATCTTCCTCATGATCGTAATCATCACGATCTTTGTCTGGTCGAGCTTGCTTTTTACGACGTGTATCCACTACAGCCTCTTTGGCTACAGGAGCTACTTCAACTACAGGCTGGGTTTGTTCAGCTAGTTTAGCAGCTTCCTCAAAGATTTCTTCTGGCTCCTTGCGTTTATTAGCTTGAGCCAAGGCTTCTTTGGCAACTTGAGACTGTTTGAAGCGTTCCTCGCTTGAGCGTGCGTATTCTGCATTTTTGCTCAGCCTTCAGAGCTGCTGCTCGAGCTTTAAAAGTCAATACGAGGACCAGCTTGGTTGGGACGATTATCAGCTTGTTGGCGATTATCATTGCCACGATTCCCTTGGCCTTGTGGTTTCTTCCCTTGGTCGTTAAAACGACGATTGTCACGGTTCCCTTGACCAGGTTTCCCACCATTACGGTTATCGTTCTTTTGACGGTTACCGTTTTGTTGTTGATCGCGGTTGTTACCCTTGTTTTGCTTGCGTCGTTCCGCTTGCTCTTTGGCACGCGCTTCACGTTCCGCCTTAAAGTTTCTACTCTGTGGTCTTGCAGCTACAACTTTTTCTTCCTTAGAAGCTGCAGGTGTAGCTGGTTTGCTTTCTTCCTTAGCGACAACTGATTTAGCTGATGCAGGCTTTTCAACTTTCTTTTCTACACTTGCTTTTTGCTGCTGCAGGTTTTTGCCTCTGCCTTAGGAGCAGCAGGCTTAAAAGCTAGCTATAATTTTTTTCAGCAGCAGCAGCCTCTACGCTTGAAGCATGGCTTTTCACTTCCAAGCCCAGCTCTTTTGCACGCGCTACAACATCCTTACTTTCTTTTCCAAGTTCTTTTGCGATTTCGTACAATCTTTTCTTAGACAAATCATGTCCTCCTCTTCTATTCCATAAGAGACCTCATTTTCTTTGTAAATCCAGCATCTGTCACAGCCAGAACTTTTCTCGATTTTCCGACTGCTATGCTTAATTCCAGTGTTGAAAACACGGTAATAACTTCTACTTGATAATAGTGGCTTTTATCCTGAATCTTCTTGGTTAGATTGGGGCCAGCATCATGAGCTAGAAAGACTAGCTTGGCTTTCTGGTCTTGGATGGCCTTGACCACCAATTCCTCACCCGAGATGATTTTCCCTGCTCGCTGAGCCAATCCCAAGAGATTACTTACTTTTTGCTTATTCAAGTCCTAACTCTCTTCTTTTTACTTTGTGATCAACATAGGCGATCAACTCGTCATAAAAGCTTTCTTCAACTTCCATATTAAAGCTACGGTTAAAGACTTTTTTCTTTTTAGCCTCTAGGGCTTCTGCATTGTCTAGCTTGATATAAGCGCCCCGGCCATTAGCCTTGCCTGTCGGGTCGATAAAGACCTCACCTTCTTTGTTCTTGACTATACGAAGTAAATCTCGCTTGTCAATCACATCGTTGGATACAACAGACTTGCGCAAAGGGATTTTTCTTGTTTTCATCTTTCCCTCCTCTAGCAGATCTTATTCTTCAGTCAATTCGTCTGTTTCAGCGTAATCCACTTGACCTGCTTCTTCCATAGCTTCAAATTCACTTGCAGACTTGATATCGATACGGTAACCAGTCAAATGTGCTGCTAAGCGAACATTTTGTCCACGACGACCGATTGCAAGAGATAGCTTGTTATCTGGAACAACCACCAAGGCACGTTTGCTGTCATTTTCATCAAAGATAACTTGGTCAACTTCGGCAGGAGCAATGGCATTGTAGATAAACTCAGCTGGATCTGCTACCCATTCGATAACGTCGATGTTTTCTTCTACAGGAATCATGCGGTCGCTCTTAGCATCGTAGCGAGCTGGGTGGAATTTGCTAGTGATTTTCTTGATGTTTGCACCACCACGTCCAACGATTGTTCCGATAGCATCCACGTTAGGATTGTGACTACGAACAGCAACCTTCGTACGATCACCTGCTTCACGGGCTACGCTCATGATTTCAACAGTTCCATCATATACTTCTGGAATCTCTTGTTCCATCAAACGTTTGATCATTTCTGGATGGCTACGGCTTACAAAAACGTTAACTCCACGAGGGTTGTCTTCCACTTTGTAGACATAAACTTCGATACGATCGTGGGAAGCAAACACTTCTCCAGGAATTTGGTCTTGTTTAGACAATTGGGCTTCGATGCTGCCAAGATTGACATAAATGAAGCGGTTATCAAAACGTTCAACTGTACCTGACATGATTTCTTGTTCATGCTCTTTGTAAGTATTATAGGTAATAGCACGTGTTTGCTTACGCATTTTTTCCATGATTGTTTGTTTAGCAGATTGGGCTGCTACACGACCAAACTCTCCTGGTGCCTCTTCAAATTTGATTTTGTCACCAAGCTCATAGGCTGAATTAATAGCAAGGGCATCTTTTAAACTGATTTCCAAACGGCTATCAAATACTTCATCAACAACTTCACGAACAGTATAGACAGTAAAGTCCCCTGTCTTTTCGTTGAAATCAATAGCTACACTATCAGATTGACCATAGCGTCTACGGTAAGCAGATCGAAGTGATTCTACTACTGCGTCGATGATATCTTCTTTCTTGATTCCCTTGTCTTCTTCCAAAATGCGGAAGGCCTCTAGCATTTCTTTACTCATGTTCTTTTTACTTTTGAATTCTCAAAAGTTATCCTTTCTTTCTATAATTTTACTGCTAAACGTGCTTTTGATACCAAGTTATATGGAATTTGGACTGTTTTCTTGCGAGTTTTATCCATATATTCCATAGTCAACTCATCCTCTTCAAAGGACAACAAGGTTCCTTCAAAAACCTTTTGCTTATCGATGGCTTGATAGAGCCCGACATGGATATATTTCCCAACCGCTCCAGCGACTGCTTCCTTGGTTTTCAAAGGACGCTCCAATCCTGGACTTGTAATTTCTAGGAAATATTGTTCTGGGAAGGGATCCGGCTTGATAGTATCTAGGACAGGACTGATAATTTCAGTCAAGTCTGCCGTATCATTCAAGGTGATTCCTTCAGGCTTGTCTACAAAAATACTAAGAATCATGTCACTGCCAATCTTTCCATACTCGATATCTACGAGTTCAAAAGGAGCTTCAATAACAGGTTCTACGACTTCTCTGACTAATTCAACGATAGTTGCGATTGCGTCCACCTCCTCATAAGCAAGAGGCGAAGATATCTCCCCGCCTCTCTTTCTTATATTCTTGTTATTAGTATAACACAAATCAATCCAACCTGCAAGGATTTGACCTTTTCACAACCAATAGAAAGCGTTCCTTCTATGGTTTCTGCATGATTTTATAAATGACGTTTCCTTTTACTGAGACGTATCTAATAATCCCAAGTCATATTTCCATGCTAAAATACGTCTTACAGACTCATCAATACGCTCTTCTGTCAAGTCCCCAGAAGAAATTTTCTTTAATAGATAAGGAATCTGAGTTTGGTAGGAAGAACCTAGGATTAAATCATTTCCAGCAAATATTACCTGGAGAGCAGCTTCATCCTGACTGACAAAATCGGCTAATCCTGCCATATCTAAATCATCCGTCATTATGACCCCTTTAAAATTCAGCTCCTTGCGAAGAATTTCGTTGATTTTTGGCGAGATAGATGACGGCACTGTATCAATTTTAGTCAGGATATTGTGAGAAATTAAAATACTATCCGCACCTGCATCTATGCCAGCTTGAAAGGGTAGAAAATCTGCTTGTCTTAAATCATCCAAAGAGCGGTTGTCTCGGATAATGTCGGTATGACTGTCTCCATTATCACCATATCCTGGGAAATGCTTCAAGGTTGAACCGACCTTATTCTTTTGAAGTTCTTCTACAACTTGCTTAACATATCTTGCAGTTGTTTGGGCATCTTGTCCGATGGTCCGATCGTAAATAAAGGCTGATGGATCACCTGCAAGATCCGCAACTGGAAAAAGTCCAGCATTGATACCAACAGATTTCAGCAGCTCTGCCTTCTGCCTAGTATCATAAAGAACAGCCTCCATCCCTCCTTGATGATAAAGGGTCATAGGAGATTGGAAAGGAGTATCCAAAATCGAACTGATACGTGTTACTGTTCCTCCTTCTTCATCGGAAGCAATCAATAAAGGAGTCTTTGAAGCGGCCTGGTAGCGACTTGTCAAAGTCTTCATATCCTCTAAGGTTTGTCCTTCAAAATCTCGTCCAAATAAGATATAACCAGACAAATGATAGGATTTGAGATCTTCTATCTGATGATTATCGGGAACTCTAGCCCAGAATAATTGTCCTACTTTCTCCTCCAAAGTCATCTTAGCTAATCTATCTTCAACAACCTTATCCTTATCTGTTTCACTGTTTTGTGTAGTTTTCTCAGTTTTTTCTACTTGCACATCTGCTTGTCGATGGTGTTGATGATCCAAAAAAATCAGACCACCTATCACAAGGAGAAAGAAAAGATAGACTACAACAGGTTTTATGCTTCTTCTCATAACCCCTACATTATACCACTTATCAGGGCACAAGTACAAATTTATCAAAATCCCAAATCTATTAAAAAACTCAAGGATTTAGTTCTGTCGAAGACAGAACTAAATCCTTGAGGTACATGTTTACATTCCATTTGAGTGAACGACAGTTTTTCACTAACAAGTCTTCACATTAAAACTGAGCTTCAACTCTATAAATGACTTGACCCTTGCTTGAAAATTTTTGCTCATACTCCGTCATAACATTTCCTTCAAAGTCGCTGGCATGTAAATCTAACCAAACGCCATTGAGTTTCATGCCATATTGTGAAAAGCTCACTAAGCTATATTCAAACAAGCCACGATTATCTGTCTTGAAATGAATTTCACCGTGTTCAGGCAAGATTCGCTTGAAAGTATCCAAGAAGCTCTTATAAGTCAAACGACGCTTCTCATGGCGTTTTTTAGGCCATGGATCCGAGAAATTCAAATACAAGCGATCAATTTCACCATCTTCAAAATAATTGGTCAATTCTGAACCATCAACCCATAGAAGTTTGATGTTGGGAACTCCAACTTCTAAGACCTTGTCTAAAGCATAGCTTAATACAGACTTCTGAATATCAATCCCGATATAGTTGATGCCAGGATTTTGGTTTTGGCCATTCCTGTTACGAAAAGCACCTTTACCGCTACCAACCTCTACATGGATTGGATTGTCATTGCCAAACAAATCTCGCCACTTTCCTTTAGCTTCTGCGGGATTTAAGACAACATACTGCGGATTAGCCTCTAACAGTTCTGTTGCCCCTTTACGATTTCTAACTCTCATTTTTTTCTTTCCATACTTTTTCTCGGAAGCTACGCAAAGCATAGATTTCCCGATTTACATTATCCAAATCTTGATTTTCATAGTATTTGGTAATGAGGCTCAAAAATGACAGTTGAGCATACCAATATAACTTATTCAAGACAGTTTGATTATACTTATAGCCATAATTAGCTAGCCATTCTTGCCACTGATACTCTGGAATATAGTGACAGAGCAGATAGGCCACATCAAACATACGATCAGTCAAGCGAACAGAATCCCAATCTACTAAATAAATCAAGCCACTCTCTGTCTCAAACCAGTTGCTATGACGGACATCCCCATGGACTATAGTTGCATAATCTTCTCTAAACCCAGGAAGATTCTCACGCAAATCACCTAAAACCATACGTAGATACTGGTTGTTTTTTAAAGCATCCGGAGCCTTGTTTACCCATGACTGAAGTAAATCCGAAGGTGTTTCCATTGCATATCCCAATCGTGTCAACTGGGTCATTAAGGGACGTGAACAGTGTAAACGTGTCAAAATATCGATAATTTGTTTACGGTTCATATCACTTGGCGTCAAAATTTTTCCTGTCAACCATTCCTGAGCGGACATATCACGGCCGTCTGGTAAACGACGGCTCCAGAGCAATTGTGGTGCAATTTGCTCTCTAGCTAAACCAGGCAGGATTGGAGAAGTATTCATTTTTATAAAAACACGTTTTCCATCAGGATAACTTCCCATATAAGCTTTTCCGCTCTTCCCAGATATCGGGGTTAGCGTTAGCTCAATATCACCCAAGTCCATTTCTTTCCTCCGAATAAAGTTTCCTTATTATTCTACTAATTTTTATGCTATTCGTCAACCAATCTTCTCAGTTGATACGGCAAATAAAGAAATTGCAAGACAAGACTTGCTCCCACAAGTGCTAGAACAAGAATTTTGTCCTTAAAAACAAGCAATCCTATGAGACTTTCCAAGATTAATACAAAGACCCCAATCGCTCTCAAAATTTCCTTCAAGCCTTTCTCTTTTTGCCCCTTACCTACTGGGAATAATTGCGTCAAATATTGATAGTCAAAGGCATGATAGAGGGCTAGAAGCTGGAATAACAAAAGATAATTGAATAAAATTACAATTGCGACTGCAATCCAAGATTGCTCAATGAAGATGAGAGCGGTCAAAGATAGGATTATGAGTCGCAAACTAAGGGCGAATAAATCTCCATTTCTAAGATAGGAGCGGAGATAGAGGTTCTGCCAGATTTTTCCTGGTACTTTCTGAACTCCCTTGAGAATAAAGTCTAGATAAGCTCGGCGCTTAACACTATTTGAAATCCCCTTGACCTGTGTAAAGAGGGCAAAGAATCGAAGCAAGAACTGCTTACGTTTACATTCTTGTGCAATGACATAATCCCAGTCAAGTCCATTCCCAAGGAAAAAGTTGCTAGACTTTTGGCGAAAAATCACGTATTTTGTTATCCCCAAGACAATAAGATAGACTCCAAAAATCGGCAAACCAAGACCCATGGCTAAGAATAAAGGCGCAAACAGGAGCAAAAAGAGAGTCTGTACACTGACCCAAAAGATGAAAGAAATCAGACTTTGCTTCTGGATGTGTTCTCTCACTTCTTCTTCAGCAACTAAAAGAAATAGTTTGTCAGGCGCTTCTAGATAGGTCGCAATACTACCCCAAAGCAAAAGTAAAATAGATATCATCCCAATCAAAATTAGGATTGGGAAATGATTCTCAGGAAAGTGTTGGAGCAACTGGTTGTACTGGTAGGCCAAAAATCCTAACAACACCAACAAATAAGACAAAATGATCATTGAGCACATAACGGAGATAGCCCAAGCATTCCTTGCGAAATTCCTGCTTTCGTTTTAAAAACAAGTCCTTCATAGCTCCTCCTCTTTGGTCAGAGCCAAATAGATATCATTGAGGCTTGCTTCTGGCATATCAAAGGCTTCTCGGAGTTGTTGGAGATTTCCTTTGGCTCTTACTTGACCTTTGTGAAGAATGACAAAAGAGTCACACATCTTTTCAGCAGAATCAAGAACGTGGGTACTCATAAGGATAGACTTTCCTTTTTTCTTTTCCGCTTCTAGAAGTTGAATCAAATCTGAAATCGCCAAAGGATCAAGACCAAGGAAAGGTTCGTCTACGATAAAGAGACTAGGATCCACGACAAAGGCACAGATAATCATAACCTTTTGCTTCATCCCTTTGGAAAAATGAACCGGAAACCAATCCAATTTTTGATCCAAACGGAACATTTTTAAAAGCGGCTCTACACGTTCAAAAGCGATATCCTGTTCGACACCATAAGCCATAGCGACTGTCTCGATATGTTCTCTGAGAGTCAGTTCCTCATACAAGCTAGGAGTTTCAGGAATATAGCCAATCTTCTTTCGATAGCTCGTAGCATCCTCTCGTAGAGTTAAACCATCAATTTTAATATCTCCACTGTAGGGTGTCAAGAGACCGATAATCTCATTGATAGTTGTTGATTTACCTGCGCCATTCAATCCAATCAAGCCAACCAACTGTCCGCTCTCAACTGTAAAGGACACATCTTTCAAGACAGGGACATGAACATAGCCTCCTGTCAGGTTTTTAATTTCTAACATATTTTCTCCGAATCTGGTATAATGTAGCTATATTATATCAAAATTCAATACACTAGAGGTGGTTTTTATGTCAGATTGTATTTTTTGTAAGATTTTAGCAGGAGAAATCCCTGCAGCCAAGGTTTATGAGGATGAACAAGTCCTTGCCTTTCTTGATATTTCTCAAGTAACACCTGGCCATACCTTGGTCGTACCTAAAGAGCACTATCGCAACCTTTTAGAAATGGATGCCGCGAATGCTAGTCAACTCTTTGCTAAGGTTCCATTGGTAGCACAAAAAGTCATGAAGGCTACTAAAGCCAAGGGTATGAATATCATTGCCAACTGCGAAGAGATAGCTGGACAAACCGTTTTCCATACCCATGTCCACCTCGTTCCTCGTTATGGTGCAGAGGATGACCTAAAAATTGACTTTGTTGCCCATGAACCTGACTTTGACAAACTTGCCCAAGTCGCTGAAACGATCAAAAACGCTTAAGGAGTTCCTATGAAACTATCAAATTTACTACTTTTTGCTGGATCAGCAGTCGGATCTTACCTCCTCGTTAAAAATCGTGAAGTTATCACCGAAGAAGTTTTAGATACAACTGATCGCGTTGAAGCAATCAAAGGCGATTTAGATGTTATCCAAAATAGCTTACAAATTATCAATCAACAAAAAGAAGTCATCAAGGAGTATCAAGAAGACCTAACCTATAAATTTAAAGTCTTAGAGAAAGACCTCCAAGCAAGACTTGCTGTCATAAAAGAACTACAAGAAACTGAAGAAAACTAAAAAAGAAAGCATCCAACTTTCCTCATATCCCCTTAAATCCATCTTGGATTACCAGCTCCTAACAGAAAAGGGAGGGACTAAACATGAAACAGTTTTTAAAAGTCATCTTGATTATTTCTGGTTGCTTCTGTCTTTTTGTAACCCTAGCATTTCTACTTGTGGCCAATCTTTTCAAGGCTTCATCAAGTGACATTCGAGAAGGAAATGAAACCTTAAACAAATCTTTATCTCCCTTGACCTGCCTCCTGAGAAAGTTGAATCAAACGGACACTATCAATACGAGGGGGGAGGCTTGGATTTTTATGTGACTTTCTCAAATGAGGTTATCAATAGCCACCCTGTCCTTAAAGAAAGTCCAAACCTCACTAAAAACCGACTTAAAGTCTATGTCCTACAGACTGGAGACATTTCTTACTATAAAGTAGGGGATAACTTGTTTAATCATGGTTTAATACAATTTTTAGAGGAGGAAGGCGAGAAGTATTTTCGAGAAAACGGAAAGAAATCACATTCTTCTTACACAATTCTAACTTTGAATGATTCGGAAAGCATAAAAAAGGGAATCGCATTCTACGAAAAGGCGTTGACCTTGGTAGATATCCAAGATAATTCGGCGATTAAGCACATTGATACCGTAACTGTGAAACCCGGCAAAGAAGCGGAACTCAAGCAACTCATCCAGGAAATGGATAAAGCCGGCTTGCTCATTCAAAAATATCAATAGCAGATCAGTCAGAGAATCTTTTCTCCGATACTAACTACAAACAAAAAAGAGCCTTATGGCTCTTTTGTTTTATTCACCCTCAAAGGCATCTTTTATATGGTCAAAGAAGCCTTTTTTCTTTGGATTGACTTTCAAATCACCTGCAGCTGCGAATTCTTTCAAGGCTGCTTTTTGTCGTTCGTTCAAGCCTGTTGGAGTCACGACATTAACAGTCACGTATTGGTCACCAACAGCACCACCACGAAGACTTGGAGCTCCCTTACCACGTAGACGGAATTTCTTGCCAGTCTGAGTTCCCTCTGGAATAACCAATTCGACAGCGCCATGCACAGTTGGAATTTCCACAGTATCACCAAGAGTTGCTTGGACGATATTGAGGTTTAACTTGTAGAAAATAGTTGTTCCTTCACGTTCAAATTTGTCGCTCGGCTCAACATTAACAACGACATACAAGTCACCATAAGGGCCTCCGTTAAAGCCTGCCTCCCCTTGACCAGCTAGACGAATTTGTTGACCAGTTTCGACACCTGCTGGAATTTTCACATGGACACTGTGGGCTTGTTTTTCATGACCTGTTCCATGACATGTTGTACATGGATCTTTGATTTCTTTTCCACGACCATGACAGACATCACAGGTTACTTGGCGACGCATCATACCAAGCGGTGTTTGAGTATCAACGTTAATAACACCAGAGCCGTGACAGCGTCCACAAGTAACCGGACTTGTTCCAGGCTTAGCACCTGATCCGTTACAAGTACGACAGCTTGATTCACGATTGTATTTGACTTCTTTTTCAGTACCAAAGATGGCCTCTTCAAAAGTCAAATTGACGCGATACTGGAGGTCATCACCTTGACGAGGAGCGTTTGGATTGCGAGAAGAACCGCCTCCGCCGAAAAAACTTGAGAAGATATCTTCAAATCCACCAAAACCACCTGCACCATCGAAGCCACCGAAACCGCCTGCACCACCAAAGCCACCGTTGGCTCCAGCCGCACCGTATTGGTCATAGGCAGCCCGTTTCTGTTCATCGCTCAAAGTCTCATAGGCTTCTTGAACTTCCTTGTACTTTTCCTCAGCACCAGGCTCTTTATTGATATCTGGGTGATATTTTTTAGATAATTTCCGATAGGCTTTCTTGATCTCATCTTGAGATGCATTCTTTGAAACGCCCAAACGGTCATAAAATTCAGTATTGTTCATTTAAGATACCAAGACCGAAAAATTCGACTGAAAAATAGGAAATCTGACGCAGGAGCGATGCTCCTAGACAGATTTATCTTTTTCCGAGAATTTAGGTCGGGTTCAGTTCCTTTCTTTCATATTGAGTAAGAAACTTAAGAGCTCGAGTTCAATTTCCCTCGAACGCTCTTTGTTCCTTTCTATAATTTTTCATGTAAAAACTTTAGAGGGTGTTTTCTATACTTTGCTTCACTTGATCAAACTCTTCATCTGATAGAGTAAATATCAAATCCTCTTCTGCATACTCGTTTTGTTCTTTAAAATAGTTGTCCGTATTCTCTGCCAGCCCTAAACTTAGAATCACTTTTCTTGCAAACTCTTGATGTGCAAAACCGATAGCCGTAATGATTTGTTTATCTTGCACAAGAACTTTCGGTTGGAAATTTTCACGTGGCAGAAATTCAAAATAGTCAAAGAAATTTTGCCAAATTCCACCTGTAAATTTCGTGTCCTTCAACAGACCTGCTTTCGCTAATAAAAGAGGCGCTGAAGAAATGGCTGCAATTAGGATATCTTGCTCACCAAGGTCCCTCAAAAACGAAATCAATTTCTCATCCTGTAGAGCAGGCCCTATATTGACCATTCCTGGCAAAATCACACAAGAATACTCTTCTATACAGATTTGATCTAGTGTTTTCGTCGGTTGACAGGGCAAACCATCCTCAGAGACCACTATCGAATGCTCAGAAGCAACATAATCAATCGTGATATCAAAAGACAGAGCTAAAGTACTCGTTAAAGCAGTTATCTCATAAAGAGAAAAATTAGGATAAATCAAGCAAAGTACTTTTTTCATACGCAACATCCTCTATTTTACCGAAAAACAGAGGCTGGGTTGCAACCTCTGGATTTCTTCTTATCATTACGACGCTCTAAAACAAAGTCGATTATACTTTGTTTTAAAACTAGTAAGGCTGAATTGAGTTTCGGATTAAAGGAATCCTAAAATCTCGGAACCTTTCTTTATTTCAAGAGGTTCCGCTAAAACAATCCACTGGATTGTTTTACTTTTCAGTAAACTCTCCGTCTACGACGTCATCGCCTGCGTTTCCTGTTGCTTGTGCGCCTTCTGCTCCTGCTTGAGCTTGTTGCGCTGCTGCGGCTTGTTCGTAGAGTTTAACAGCAAGTCCTTGAGCTTTTTCGTTCAATGCTTCAAGTTTTGCTTTCATTTCGTCCAAGTTGTTGTCTTCTTGAGCTTTCTTAAGATCATCAAGGGCAGCTTGTGCAGCATCACGTTCTGCATCGAAGCCTTTGCCTTCAGTTTCTTTGATTGTCTTTTCAGTCGCAAAGATAGCTTGGTCTACTTCGTTACGAAGGTCTACTTCTTCTTTACGTTTCTTATCTGCTTCAGCGTTTGCTTCTGCATCTTTCATCATGCGGTCGATTTCTTCGTCTGTCAAACCTGAGTTTGATTGGATAACGATTGTTTGTTCTTTTTGAGTTCCAAGATCTTTGGCCTTAACAGATACGATACCGTTCTTGTCGATGTCAAATGTTACTTCGATTTGTGGGATACCACGAGGTGCAGCTGGGATATCTGTCAATTGGAAGCGTCCAAGAGTCTTGTTATCTGCTGCCATTGGGCGTTCACCTTGAAGAACGTGGATATCAACGGCTGGTTGGTTGTCTGCTGCAGTTGAGAATACTTGTGATTTAGAAGTTGGAATTGTAGTGTTGCGGTCGATGAGTTTTGTGAAGACTCCACCCATTGTTTCGATACCAAGTGACAATGGTGTTACGTCAAGAAGGACAACGTCTTTAACATCACCAGTGATGACGCCACCTTGGATCGCAGCTCCCATAGCAACTACTTCATCAGGGTTCACTGATTTGTTTGGTTCTTTACCAGTTTCAGCTTTAACAGCTTCAACAACGGCAGGGATACGAGTTGAACCACCGACAAGGATGACTTCGTCAATATCTGACAAGCTCAAACCTGCATCTGAAAGGGCTTGACGAACTGGAACTTTTGTACGTTCTACAAGGTCACGAGTCAAATCGTCGAATTTAGCACGAGTCAAGGTCATTTCCAAGTGAAGAGGTCCAGCCTCACCAGCAGTGATAAATGGCAAGCTGATTTGAGTTGAAGTCACACCAGAAAGATCTTTCTTAGCTTTTTCTGCTGCATCTTTCAAACGTTGAAGAGCCATCTTGTCGTTTGACAAGTCGATACCATTTTCTTTCTTGAATTCTGCTACCAAATGGTCGATGATTTTTTGGTCAAAGTCGTCACCACCGAGTTTGTTATCCCCTGCAGTTGCCAATACATCAAAGACACCATCACCCAATTCAAGGATAGATACGTCGAATGTACCACCACCAAGGTCGAATACCAAGATTTTTTCTTCTTTGTCAGTCTTGTCCAAACCATAAGCAAGAGCTGCTGCAGTTGGTTCGTTGACGATACGTTCTACTTCAAGACCAGCGATTTTACCAGCGTCTTTAGTTGCTTGACGTTGAGCATCGTTAAAGTAAGCTGGAACTGTGATAACAGCCTTGGTTACTTTTTCACCAAGGTATTCTTCAGCATAACCTTTCAAGTATTGAAGGATCATAGCTGAAATTTCTTGTGGAGTGTATTCTTTGCCGTTAGCAGAAACTTTTTCAGAAGTTCCCATCTTAGATTTGATAGAGATAACTGTATCTGGGTTTGTGACTGCTTGGCGTTTTGCAGCGTCACCAACGATGATTTCACCGTTTTTGAATGAAACTACAGATGGAGTTGTGCGGTTTCCTTCTGGGTTTGCGATGATTTTGCTTTCAGTTCCTTCAAGAACTGCTACTGCTGAGTTTGTTGTACCTAAGTCAATACCGATAATTTTAGACATGTGTTTTTCTCCTTAAATTTTAATTCGAATTTTGATTTTTTTGATATCCCCCTTAAGTGGTGGGGACGTGAGCAACTCCCTACGGGATTTCATCACTTATTTTTGAGCCTACTGTCTCAAAAATCCCCTGTTTCAGTAGCACACGCTACTGAAACTTTCACCACGGCGGGAAATATCTTCCTTGCAAGCCTCCGGCTTGCATCTTATCTTTCTTTCATAGTTTAGTGTCATTTCGGACAAGGTTTTTAAGTTCTCTAGTCTAGTTATATACAACCACCATGGCTGGGCGTAGGATGCGGTCATGGAGTTTGTAGCCTTTTTGGAAGACTTGTGCGATGGTGTCTGCTGGATGCTCATCATCAGCTGGAACTGTTTGAATAGCCATATGGTAGTTATGGTCAAATTCACCGTCCGCTGGAATTTCTTCAATTCCTTCTTCTTTCAGAGCGTGAATCAAACTTTCTTGCACCATCTCCAAGCCTTTTTGACATCATCTGTCAAACCTTCAACAGCAAGGGCTCGTTCAAGGTTATCAAGTGATGGCAAGATTGCTTTTGCCAAATCTTGGCTACGATATCGTTGCAAGAGTTGACGCTCTTCATTGGCACGACGCTGAATGTTTTGCATTTCTGCATGGGCACGAAGATATTTGTTTTCAAACTCCTCGGCACGTTCATTAGCCAAGTCCAATTCCGACTTCTCGGGAGTTGTTTCTTCTACTGGTTCAACAACTTCCTCTTCTTTTACTTCTTCATTTTTTATATCTTGGGCCATTTTCGCCTCCTTTAATGATTTCAATCTTAATTCACTTCATAGTGATTACTGCTGAGATAGCGGTAAAAATCCGTCAACTTCATAGTCAAAACTCGATTGACAACATTGAGTTGATTAACCAATTGTTGATAATCCAGATTTACCGGACCTATAATCGCAAGAATTCCAAATCCACGATAGGGAATCAGGAACTTACTGCTAATCACTGCTAAGTCAGCAAGACAAGATTCTTGGCTATCCGCAACTCGGACACTTTGCATCTGGTCGCCAATCAGATTCTCTCGAATTTCCAAAGCTACCTTTTGTGGCTGATCAAAAAACTGATAAGCTGCTAGATTTGCGAAATTCAAAAGATTGACTTTGCCAGAAACCACGATATTTTCATTGAACATTTCTTTGAAGATATGCTCAATGAGATCCATAACGTTATCCGTTGTTGTGAAGTAACGTTGGATAATTTGCGGAATCTCTGTCCGAATCTTGTAGTGAATATCCAAAACAGTCTGATCCAGGAAACGTTCTTGAATCATGGTCTTGAGGCGATTTAAATCCTCCTGCAAGAAATTTCTCGGAATCAAAAACTGACTGGTAACTGTTCTAGACTCATCAAGCGTAAAAACAGCAAGAGCTGTATGTTGTCCGAGGACAACAATATCAAAAGCTGTTAGCTTCTGCCTACTTGGTTCTACATCCAGCGCTACAACCGTACAACCACTCAAGTCTGACAAAATTTTCGTTGCCTCTTGAAGAATATCCTCAAGTTTGAAGAATTCTTGATCAAAGGCTTTTACAATCTCATAAACTTGATTTTCAGCTAAACGGTCAAAGGATAGGGAGTGTTTGACATAGTATTGAAATCCAGCCACACTCGGCATCCGACCACTGGAAGTATGAGCCTTTTCAAGCAAACCTTGCTTTTCTAGAGCTGCCATATCATTTCGAATGGTAGCACTACTTGAGTTGATAGACTCTTGCAAGGTTTTGGATCCAACAGGTTCGTGCGTTTTGGTAAAGATGTCAATAATCAGATTTAAAATATTCTCCTGACGTTCTGTAACCATCTCGCTACTCCTCTCTGATAGATCTTTTTAGCACTCGACACATCCAAGTGCTAACTTATGATTCTATTATACACCCTTAGAAAAGAATGTCAAGACAAAAACTCAAAAAATTAGCACTCTTTTAGCCAAGAGTGCTAAAAATCAGTCTGAGGACCTAGAAAATCATCTTACATTCTCAAGATATTTCTTTTTAAGTCTATAAAAACTATAGATTAGATAAGAAATCATGAGGGCATAAAGGGCAAAAATAAGGAAGAAAGACTGAGAGAGACTTTCGCGAAACAAGCTCATACAAATAACTAGACCGCCAGAGATAGAAACTGTAGATGTACGAAGTCTAGATTTCACATCAGCCCATTGAAGACGATTGTCCATGAAAGATTGATCATTTAAATCTACATCACAAGTTGCTTTTCGAAAAACAGTATAAGAACAATTTTCCACAAATTCCCATCCTCTATCCTTAATACTTTGTAAATCTACCTCATTTTTTCTAAGGTAGCTAGTATTCCACACACGGTAAATTACATCATCTGGTCGGCATTGTTCAAAATAGAAAAAGCCAAAACGATTCGATTTAAATTTCCAACCTTTTCAAATGCATCTCATGCAAATAATCTTCCACCTTATCTAAATCAAATATGGTAAACATTCGAAATTGTACTTTGCTTTTCATTGTCTAACCTCCAAAATGGTTTTATTTATCAGATAATTCTTTCCACTTTTGAAACAATCTCCAAAAAATATAAGAAATCTGAATCGTGAAAACTATCAATAAAGTACAGTCTATGATAACAATCAAAAACATTCCCCAACTGAAATAACCTCTTCCACTGAGTAACTTTGAGAAAATCGGTAGTAGAGCTGAAAAGAGAAGCAAAATAGGAAGCATCCGCATTGTTAAAATCTTCTTGACCATTGCTAACTTCCCTGTCGCGTCATTATAAATTTCAAACTCGGCATCCGACTCAACTCCAGAATAAAGCTTTCTAAAGTAGGAAAAACCATTAAAGTCTGTAATATGCTCCCAGCCACAATCTTTAAATAGTTGTAAATAGGAAGCTCTCTCTGACTTTTTCATAGGATAAAAGTCCAACTGATAAACCACCTGCTCCGGTTGGCACTTTTCAAAAGTATACTTAACCGCAACTACTAAAGTTAGAATAACTTACTTCCTTAAGTTTCCAGCCCTGAGCATGCATTTCTCCGAGATAGAGAGCCTCTCTATCATAATCCGCAATGGTAGCAATTCTATAAACAACTTTCTTTTCCATCAAAGCTCCTCCCGACTGTTTCTATAGAGCCGTTCAATACGTTTCAACTCAATCTCTAAAACTTTTCGACCCAAATCTGTTATCTGATAGATTTTACGTTTTTCCTCTTCTCGGACAAAGGAAACCAAACCATCCTTTTCCATCTTCGATAGGGTTCCATACATAGTTCCAGGACTAATCGAAACTTGCGAATCTGTCATCTCCTTGACCTTTTGTGTGATACCATATCCATGGTTCTCCTTCTGTAGACAAAACAAGATATAAAAACCCGTTTCAGTCATGGGAAGGTAAACCCGCCTAATCTTATCTGTTAATTCCATTTAATCAGACCTCCTATTTAGTTCGATATATCGCACCTCGTTATATAAAATATATCACACCTCGATATAAAATGCAAGAAAAAAAGATCGTCCTCACGGACAATCTTTCTGATTTATCATTAGTATAGATCTAGGTAGTTATCAATTTCCCATTGTGAAACGAAGGTTGCATAGCTTGCCCATTCAATTCGTTTGGCTTCAAGGAAGCTAGTGTAGATGTGTTCACCTAGAGCTGCTTTAACCACTTCGTCTTCTGTCATGGCCTTCAAAGCGTTGTGAAGAGTTGATGGAAGGTCTGTGATACCAGCCTCTTTGCGCTCTTCTGCAGTCATGATATAGATGTTTTCTTCGATCGGCGCTGGTGCTTCGATTTTGTTTTCAATACCGTGCAAACCAACTTCCAAAAGAACAGCCATTGCGATATATGGATTTGCCATTGGGTCTACTGAGCGCAATTCCAAACGTGTTCCCATTCCACGAGTAGCAGGAACGCGGACAAGTGGTGAACGGTTACGACCAGCCCAAGCGATGTAAACAGGCGCTTCGTAGCCTGGAACCAAACGTTTGTATGAGTTAACTGTCGGGTTCATGATAGCTGTGTAGTTGTAGGCGTGCTTAATCAAGCCACCAAGGAAATAATAGGCTGTTTCTGACAATTGCATTCCTTTTGGATCATTTGGATCAAAGAAAGCGTTGTTCCCTTCATCATCAAACAAGGACATATTGCAGTGCATTCCTGAACCAGCGATACCAAATTTAGGTTTAGCCATAAAGGTTGCATACAAACCATGTTTACGCGCAATTGTTTTTACAACAAGTTTAAAGATTTGAATCTTATCACAAGCACGAAGAACTTCATCATACTTAAAGTCAATCTCATGTTGACCTACGGCAACTTCGTGGTGACTAGCCTCTACTTCAAATCCCATTTTAGTCAAGACATTTACAATCTCACGACGAGTATTATCCGCAAGGTCTGTAGGCGCCAAATCAAAGTAACCACCCTTGTCATTCACCTCAAGAGTTGGGTCTCCATTTTCATCAAGCTTGAATAGGAAGAACTCTGGTTCCGGACCAAGGTTGAAAGATTTGAATCCAACTTTCTCCATGTGATGAAGAGCTCGTTTAAGGTTGCTTCGAGGATCTCCAGCAAATGGCTCTCCTTCTGTTGTATAGACATCACAGATCAATCCTGCGACACTACCGTTCTCATCTCCCCAAGGGAAGACAGTCCATGTGTCCAGGTCAGGGTACAAGTACATATCTGATTCATTGATACGAACAAACCCTTCAATAGAAGATCCATCAAACATAGCCTTGTTTGACAAGACCTTGTCTAGTTGTTCATCTGTAGCAGGAATTTCGACGTTTTTCATTGTTCCCAAAATATCTGAAAACATGAGACGGATAAAGGTTACATTTTTTTCCTTAACTTCACGACGAATATCTGCAGCTGTGATTGGCATGGTTTTTCTCCTTATATATGACGACTAGCGGTTGCCTAACCGCGACCAAAAGGTGATTGTTGAGAAGCAAAGCGACTTTGTTGAAGAACTTCATTCCGAAGGGCCCGACGAACCTCAGTTTGACTAACTGGTTTCTTGGCTTTCGCCTCACGTTCGGCATATTTTTTCTTGATAGCAGCAATGTTCAGACCTTCAGAGATATAATCCTTAATCTCAAGCAATCGATCCATATCATTTAGAGAATACATCCGGCGATTACCTTCGTTTCGATCAGGTTTTATCAACTCTTGATCTTCATAATAACGAATTTGACGCGCCGAAAGATCGGTCAGCTTCATAACACTACCAATGGGGAAAACTGCCATATTGCGACGAAATTCTTTTTCCTTCATGTGCACTTCCTCTTCTTTCTGTCTATTATAGTCTAAAAAAATTCAATCGTCAATTGTTAATGTCATATCTTATGACATTATTTTATTTTTTCTGTATGAGACTCCGCAAGCGATCAATATCATAATTTACTAGAATTGCTACAAAAACTCCCATAAAAGTCTCAAAAACTCGAGCAAACACGTACAAAACAGTCTCTCCGCTCGGAATTGATAGGGTAATAATCAGCATGGCTGCAACTCCCCCAATGACTCCCTGACTTATTGTTCATGGCAACATTTGTCATGATGGTTAACATGGTACATATCGGAACCACAAGGAGAGTTACCCAAAAGGCTCCATGAAAAAAGTTGTTCAAGAGAAAGAAAATCAGCGCATAAAAACCACCGATACTATTCCCTAAAATACGTGATGTCCCAAAGTGGACGCTCTTATCAAAGTCTTCTCTCAAGCTAAAAACGGCTGTAAGAGCTCCAATCTGAAGTCCCTTCCATCCAAAAAAACCAAAAATCATGAGGACCAAAAAAACAGCGATTCCTGTTTTAAAGGTGCGCATCCCTAACTTAAACTTGCTTTTATCAAATCTATACTTTTTAAAATAACTCATCATTTCATCTTTCTTTTTTTCCATTTTATCATAATTTTACTTTTTTGAGAAAAGGATTCCTCAATTGAAGAAAATAGGAACTAAAAAGAGAAGGGTATAAATCCTTCTCTTTTATAGTCCAATATTCTATTTTAGAATAAATACATGAAAGCCAAGGCCACGAGACTGGCAAGCAAGCCAACTCCCCAGAAGAAGAAATCGACCTTCCACTCACTCCAGGCTTGGCCTTTACCTGAAAAACCACCCAACTCAAAATGGTGATGAACTGGTGTCATTCGGAAGATACGTTTTCCTCCAGTCAACTTAAAGTAGGCAACTTGCATCATGACAGATGTTGTTTCAAAAACATACACTATACCAATCAGAAGTAGCGTCCATTCTTGGTGCAGTGCCATAGAAATAGCGGCCAACATCCCTCCAAGAGCAAGACTTCCGACATCTCCCATAAAAACTTTAGCAGGCTTATGGTTAAAGACAAAGAAACCAAGAAGACCACCAATCATGGCAAGAATCACTAGGAGAATATCCAATTGGTTTTGTACATAAGCAATGACTCCATAGGCAGATAGGCTAATCACTACTGAGATACTTGCCAAGCCATCAATTCCGTCAGTCAAGTTAACAGCATTTGAAAAACCAACTAACCAGAAGAGAGCAAAGAAAATGTAAAGAACGCCTAGGTGCAATGGATACCCAAATACATTTAAGACATCCCCTCCTCTTTCATAAAAGAGATAGAAGATAACTCCTCCTACTAATTGAAGCAAGAGCTTTTGTTTAGGATTGAGCCCTTCATTGATTTTACGAAAAACCTTGAGGAAATCATCTAAGAAGCCAACCAAACCATACAAAACGAGAATAAAGAGGATCATTCCAACATTGTTGGTTAGTTGATTAGTCAAAAGTGCAAGAACTAAACTAACTAAAACGCTTGTTACGAGGAAGACAATTCCTCCCATTGTCGGCGTCCCAGCTTTGCTTGGTGCTGTTTAACATCCTCATGCATCTGTTGACCAGTAATCTGTGCTTTACGGTAAAAACGGATAAAAGCTGGAATTCCTACCACTGTAAGAACAAAAGTAAGGATTCCAGGAAAGATAGAAACTAGCATTCTAATCTCCTAAAGTTATTTTTATTTTCTGTATATTTTTTAAAGCTGTATTGGTACGAACACTTTGTTTTTTTACAGTTTCTCCTGTACCTTCAAATTCAACTTCGATATCCAGCCATTTTGCAAAGGTTTCAACATTCTTCTTAGACCAACCATACAAATCAGGCATCTCTTCTACCTTGTCAGAAAGGAGTAAGATCTGCTCATTAGCATCTAGATTGCTTCCTTCTGCCGCTGAACTTTCTTTAATTTTCGTTCCTGAACCGATAACGATTGGTTGAACAAGGTTACGTCGTAGTTCTTCTGCCAAATCTCCAGGGCTATAGTCCTTTGTCGAAGGCATCGCATAGTTAGTCGTAGTGGTAACCTGATCCAGACTTTTAGCAGTTGATTGAAGATTGAGAGATTCTTTCATCGCAGAAGCACGCTCCAAGATAGGGTTGGCGAACTCACCCAACTGAATCCCAGAATAATGCTGAGGTTGTTGAACTGTTACATAGAGGATGAAATCGGGATTTTCTGCTGGATGCATAGAGACTACAGAGAAAATATAGTTTGTTTCCCCTCGGAGGTATCCTCCATTTTTCTCATCTGCAATCTGAGCAGTCCCTGATTTCAAGGCTACATTATAGCCAGGAACATTGACTGTTCCCTTACCTGTACTGTGGTTGTACATCGTACCATAGGTAGGATCCGTCCCAACCATAACCATGTGATCTCGAGTCGAGCTAGCTGCTTCTTTAGAGACCGGATTTCCCACGACTTCTTTTTGTGATTTACGAACCGTTTGATCATTTGGATCATAGAGCGCACTGATAAACTTAGGCTCCAACATAATCCCATCATTAGCTATCGCAGTAAAGGCACGAAGCATCTGAGTTTGTGTAACGGAAATACCTTGACCAAAGGAACTCATGGCAATATTAACGATATTGTCCTCAGGTAATTGTCCAGCATACTCATCACTCATCCCAAAACGAGTTGGAACTCCAAATTTGAAACGATTGAGATAATCCAACCAAGTTGTATCCCCCATCTTTTGTTCAAGGAGAGTCATTCCGACATTACTAGAGTGAGCGAAAACCTTGCGAGAAAGGTCATCATTCCACCAGCTTGTCAAACCTTCATTAACATCCCAGTCCTTGATCGTCGCATCAGCTATTTTTCAAATTCACTACTATTAAAATACTCCCCTCCAGGAAAGGTATTATTGTCAATTGCTGAAGCTAAAGTCATCACCTTCATGGTTGATCCTGGTTCATAGTTACTTTGGTAAAGGATATCACGCCAGACAAAGTCCTCTGTAATCCCTTCTTTGGTATCAGCATCAAAGGTTGGTCTTTGAGTTGTAGCGAGAATCTCTCCCGTCTTGGCACTAACCAAGGTCGCAGTCATATATTTACCCTTGACTTTTTCTTGGAAGGCATCCATTTGACTTTCCATGAAAGATTGTAAAGGACTAGATAGGGTCGTATAGACGTCTTTCCCGTTTACAGTCTGTCGGGTAACTTGCTCCGTTCCTGGAACAATATTTCCCCTAAGCGGTCTTTTTCATAGGTAATGATACCATCTGTTCCCTGCTAATAAGCTATTCAAGGAACTCTCAACACCAGACGTCCCAATGAGACTCTTTGAACCATCTTCATTTTCATGCAACTGCGCTAGTCCGATGAAAGATGAAGCAAATTTCCCATTAGGATAGCTTCGATTTGGACTTGTTGTAAAATCAACTCCCTCAACCTTAGCTGTTTCCAAATCCTTTTTTATGGACATCATATTGGCATAGGTAATACCATTTCCTTTAACACCAAAGGAAACTTGTTTGAGATTAGGTTGAGAAAGTTGCTCCTTGACGTAGGATTCATCCATATCTAGATATTTATGGAAAGACTTCTGCAACCTTGCTATACTGAGACTCCTCTACATAGAGAATTTTCCCATTTGCAGATTTATATTCCTTATCTATAATCGCATAAATGTTGTAGGATGTTGCATCCTCTGCGATTGGTGTACCATTACGGTCATAGATAGTTCCTCGTTTTGCAGGAACTGTCCGAGTTGTTTGATGGACCTTACTTGCTTCTTTAACTAAGTTTACACCAAATTTTGAGCCTGTACCAATAATTACCGCAAAGTTAACCAAAAAAACAGCAAAGAGAAAGACGGCCAGAAGGCTCAAATTCTTTCCCACTAGTCTGCGGTTTTCTGTTGGAGATTTGCGATTTTTAATGGCAAAGCGTATGATTCTTTCTTTCCAGTTTTTCATTTACTACTCCGCCGATCGGATATTTTCATTATTTAATTGCAAGTCTTGTGAGTCTGCAATTCCGGTCAAACGTTCTGATCGGATCAATTCATTAACTTCTTGTTTAGCATCATCCAGCTCTGTCTTTTTTTCTTCAATTTGTGAATTGACTGTTGTCAAATCACTCTGAACCTGCAAAAGTTTAGTCTGCATATAGACTACACTGATTGCTAAGACAAGTGCTGTGATGGCAATTGAAAAGTAAAAGGCCTTTTCAACACGTGAAAATTTTTTTATACGAGCTTGTAGCAATTGGCTCGTTGTTCCTCTGTTTTCTGCCATTATTTCCTCTTACTTGTGAATTTTTCTTGCCACTCGAAGCTTGGCTGAGTGGGAACGATTATTGGCTTCCAATTCTTCCTTGCTTGGTAAAATCGGTTTCCGAGATACCAATTCCATTTTGGGCTTGAGATCGTCTGGGATGAAAGGCAAACCTTTAGGAACTTCAACTGTGGAAGCTTCCTTAAATAACTGTTTGGTCAAGCGGTCCTCCAGCGAATGGAAAGGTAATCACTGATATTCTGCCATCTAGAGCCAGCATATCCATAGCCTGCTGGATTGATTCATCTGCAGCACCCAGTTCATCATTGACCTCTATACGGATAGCTTGGAAAATTTGTTTGGCTGGGTGGCCTTTTTTCTTGAGCTCCTTTGCCGGTTTGGCAGATTTAATAATCTCTGCCAATTCCGTCGTGGTCTCAATCGGTTTCTGTTCACGAGCCTGTTCAATTTTTCGAGCAATCTGTTTGGAAAACTTGTCCTCTCCATATTTGAAAAAGATTCTTACCAAATCATGATAGTCGTAGTGATTAACGACCTCATAAGCGGTCAAACTAGCTTCCTGATTCATGCGCATATCCAGTGGTGCATCCTTCTTATAGGAAAAACCACGTTCACGCTGATCCAACTGCGGGCTTGACACACCTAAATCATAACAAATTCCATCAATTTCAGTCACACCTAAGTCATGTAAGCGGTCCTTCAAATGACGGAAATTATCCTTGATGAAGGTGACCATTCCCTTTTCGATATAGGGTGCCAAACGTTTTTGCGCATTATCAATGGCATTCTGGTCTTGGTCAAAGGCATAGAGATGCCCTTTCTCGCTTAACTTACTTAATAAATACTCGCTGTGTCCTGCTCCTCCCAAGGTCGCATCAACGTAAATACCATCAGGTTTTACATCTAGCATATCAATGGTCTCATGGAGCATGACCGTTACATGATGAAATTCTTTTGTCATATCTTATCTATTTTACCACAAATCCGACTAGCTTGCACCCACTAAAGCCAAAACATTCCATTGCTACTTTATTCCTTGTATTCAAGGGGTTTCTCAGCTACTTGAGCTAGCCCTGAGTCTTCTTCTAGATTTAAGTGGTGATGAACTGCCTCTGCCACTGCTCTTGGTATACCAACTTCCACTATTTCATCCACACTGGCTTCCTTAATTTTTGTTAGAGATTTGAAATATTTCATCAAATTCTGCTTGCGTTTAGGGCCTAAGCCTTCAATTCCATCCAATTGAGAAGAGAAGGAATTTTTAGAACGGAGTTGACGGTGGAATGTAATGGCAAAGCGGTGTACCTCATCCTGAATGCGTTGCAAGAGGAAAAATTCCTGAGAATTGCGAGACAACTCTACCACCTCAAGCGGATCTCCAAAAAGCAATTCATGCGTCTGGTGCTTGTCATTTTTTTGCAGACCTGCGATGGGAATATCTAAGCCTAATTCTTCTTGAATAACCTGCTTAGCAATGTTAACCTGTCCCTGACCACCATCGATGACGATTAAGTCAGGCGGTGTCAAACCGTCACGCTGAACCCGTCCATAACGTCTACGAATAACCTCTCGCATACTTGCATAGTCATCTGGTCCGACCACAGTCTTGATTTTATACTTACGGTAATCCTTCTTGCTCGGTTTTCCGTTGACAAAAACAACCATAGCAGAGACTGGACTAGTCCCCATAATATTAGAGTTATCAAAAGACTCGATACGGACTGGGGTTGGAATTTGTAGAAGTCGCCCAAGATTTTCAATAGCTCCTTGAGTCTTTTCAACTGATTTCTCTAACAGATTAAACTTCTGCTCTAAACTAACACGAGCGTTTTTGATAGCCAGATTAACCAGTTGCTTCTTCTCCCCTCGCTGGGGTTTGAGGACCTTAGTATCCACCAAAGCCTTGATAGCTTCTTCGTCAATATCTTGAGGAATCAGGATTTCATTGGGAATCAAGTGAGATTTTTCTTGATAAAACTGCCCCACATAGGTCAAGAAATCCTCGTCTGGATCGTTGTAGTAAGGGAAGAGATTGACATCGCGTTCAATCAGTTTACCTTGACGGACAAAGAAAACCTGAACACACATCCAGCCCTTATCCACGTAGTAACCAAATACATCACGATTTTGAAGATCTTTTGCCATGACTCGTTGCTTAGTCCGAAGGGTGCCAATGGCCTGAATCAAATCACGGTATTCCGCTGCACGTTCAAACTCCATACTTTGGGCTGCCAAAGCCATCTTACTCTTGAGTTCATCAATGATTTTATCGTCTTGTCCCTTGAGAAAATCAGAGACTTCTTGGGACATAGCTTTAAAATAGGCTTCATCCTTTCGACAAACCGTATGAGCCATGCACTGGCCGATATGGTAATAAAAACAAACCTTGGAAGGAGGATTGGTACACTTGCGAAAAGGGAAAATCCGATCCAATAGCCGTTTGATTTCATTGGCTGCCCCCACATCCGGATAGGGACCAAAATAGAGACCTCCGTCTTTTTTGACCTGACGGGTGATAATCAAGCGAGGATAGCGCTCATTTGTGATTTTGATAAAGGGATAGGACTTGTCGTCCTTGAGCATAATATTGTACTTAGGCTTGTTTTCCTTGATGAGATTGATTTCTAAAAGAAGGGCTTCAATATTAGACTCCGTGACAATAAACTCAAAATCCACAATCTCAGACACCAGGGCTTCTGTCTTGGTATCATGGCTCCCACGGAAGTAGGACCGCACCCGATTGCGCAGATTTTTAGCCTTTCCTACATAAATGATAGTGCCGTTTTTATCTTTGTGAATGTAACAACCAGGGCTAGTCGGCAAGAGCTCCAATTTTGATTTAATCAAGTTATTCATAATTCCATTATAGCAAAAAGCCCCCTGTATTGCTTAAATCAGAGAGCTCCAGTTCCCTTAGAAAATCACTTATTCTCCAGACTCATATAGTTCTTGAACTTCTTTTACATCTTGAGCTTGGATTCCATAATAGGAGCCTGCTGGTTGCATCACCGAAACTTCATTGGTGTGTTCCAAACCAATGGCATGTCCTAACTCATGTTCTGCCGTATGCATGATACGATCATAGGTATAGCCATAGTTTGGATTGGATAAATAATAATGATTCAAGCGAACGGTTACAGAAGTGAATTGTTTGGTTAGGAGATTTGTCTGACTCTCCGCTTCACCAGCAACAGCAGTCGAACCATCATTCATTTCGGTAGCGAAAATATCGGCCTGGTCCGGTTCGGTTACAAGCTCAAAGTTAAAAGCCCCTGTCTGATTCCAGTTAGCAATAGCTTCAAGGTAGGCCTTTTGGAAAGTGGCATCCATTTGAGGATCAATATAGATAGTTGCTTGCGCCTTTGACCATTTTGCTCCTGAATCTTGATGATGATCTGTCTGAGACAGACCTTGTAATTTACCAGTTTCTTGCCATTGTTGCCAACCTGCTTGGCCGACTTGGACCACTTTGCTAACTTGATTTAAAGTAGCAGGTAAATCACCTGTCACATACCAGAGAATCCCAAAAGTGATGAGAATGAAGAAGATAAGCGTCCATACAAGGCGCCAAAAACATACGCAAAATCCCTAGTAAAAATCGACATAACACACGAATAATCCAGCCCATAATTGCCCACCTTTCTAAAAAAATAAGAACCCATCTTTAAGCCATGGATTCCCATTCTAAAGATAGATTCTTAATTCTACTAAAACAAGCTGAAAGAAAGCTAAAATTAAGACAAGCGTTCTTCCAAAACAAAATCAATTGGCAAGGTAGTTAAAAAACGTTCCAATTGCTTTTCCCAATAATACCACTCATGGGTTCCTGCACTATGGCTATAGGTCACATCGAAACCAAGTTTCTTAAGATTTTTAACTGCTAGATTATTGGCAGAATAGAGATAATCTTGTTCGCCACACCAAACCCAGAGTTTGGTCTCCTTGTCTGACTTTTTGGCAAGGGTCTCAAGCGAGTAAGGGCTATTTACCCAATCATTAACTTTGCCAAAAACACCTCGCCAGTAGGCACGCGTTCCTAAATCTTGACTCTCAGGAGAAAACTCCTCGAAGCTAAGCGCCCCAGAAAAGCTAGCGGCATGGGAGAAACGGTCAGTTGACAGTGCTAACTTAAAGGAACCGTAGCCACCCATTGATAAACCAGCAATGAAGGTTTTATCTCGCTCGTTGGTCATATTGGGGAAGAAGCGTTTGAGCACCTTAGGCAATTCTTCTGCTAGAGCCGTGTAATAGTTATAGCCATATTGAGTATCTGTATACCAGCCATTGTTTGTATTTGGCATGACAACAATCAGATTGGTCCCTCGTAGCAAGCGCTCCACATTGGTCCGTTTGAGCCAACTGTTGTGGTTCCCTGACATTCCATGAAGGAGATAGAGAACTGGAATATCTTTTACTGTTTGGCTCTGTCACCCGAGATGCATCCGGATAGAGTACATTTACTCCCCACTCCATATCTAAAACTTCTGAGTAATACTCAATCTTCATTACTGCCATAACTTGCTCCTTATTCGTTTGAGATAAGAAAAAAAGCCGAAACTCGACTTTCTCTCTGCTATTTAATCCTTATTTTGCTTCCATGACTACTGGTAAAATGGCTGGACGACGTTTCGTTTGTTCAAAAAGGAATTTTAGCCAAATTGTCACGAACCTTACCTTTAAGATCAGCCCAGTCAAAGTCCTCACCCTTGGAGATAGTCTTCAACTGTTTGGTTCACCAACTCTGTACTTTCGCGCAGAATATCTCGACTCTTCTTGAGATAGACAAAGCCACGTGTATGCACTCGTGCTTTGGCAATGATTTTCTTTTCACGACGGTTAACAGTGATAGCCACGATGAAAATACCATCTTCTGACAAGACCTTACGGTCACGAAGAACAACATTACCAACATCCCCAATAGCATTTCCGTCAATCAAGACATCACCTGCAGCAACTGCACCAGACGGGACAAAGTCTCCATGTTCATAAGACATGGTTGTACCTTTTTTCGGGATAAAAATGCGTTCTGGTAACAACCCAACAGCCATAGCAGCCTTGGCATGAGCGTCCAATTCACGGTATTCACCCTGGATTGGGAAGAGATACTGAGGTTGTAAAAGATTGATCATCAATTGCAGATCACGCGCATTCCCATGTCCTGATACACGTAAACTTTGAGTAATCGGTTTAACGACACCACCTGCTTGGTAGACCATGTTTTCTACACGTGCCATCACAGCTTCTTTAGCGATTGATGGCGTTGTAACGATATAAACCAAGTCTCCATCCTTGATTTCAACATAGCGGTGACGACCGATTGACATTTTACGGAGTCCATTAATCGGTTCACCCATACGACCGGTTTCAAGGATAATTAACTCGTGGTCTTCAAAACGAGACATATCTTTAGGTTTAATCAAGAGACTTTCGTTAGCCAATGACAATTTTTTCAAGCGAATGGCTGTACGAACGATATTTTCAATATCAAATCCAGTCAAAACAACGCGACGTCCTGTCTCCGCAGCTGCATCAAAAACTTGTTGAATACGAGAAAGGTTACTTGCAACAGCAGCTACAATGATACGTCCATCCCAGTCAGAAATGGTTTGCGTAATTTCATCACCAACTTCACTTTCGCTGGCTACTTGAATATTACTGTCTGCGTTTGCTGAGTCGCTTAGAAGGGCTAAAACTCCTTCGCGACCGATTTCTGCTAAACGACCAAAATCAGTCGCATATGATTCGCTAGCCGTTTGGTCAAATTTGAAGTCCCCTGTATAAACGATACTTCCTTCAGATGTTTTTAAAACGACACCCAGACTCTCTGGGATAGAGTGAGTTGTGTGGAAGAAGGAAACCTCCGTACCGCCAAAGTCGATTTCTGTATTTTCATCAATAACATGGAAATCATCGAATTTTTTAGCACTATCATTTCCTTTAACAAAAAGCTTAGCAAGCTCAATTGTCAACTCTGAACCAAAAACAGGAACTTTCACTTCTGACAAAAGATAAGGAAGAGCTCCAATCGCATCCGCATGTCCGTGCGTTAAAAAGACACCTGCAATACGGTCGCTATTTCAAACAGATATTCCATATTTGGAATAACGACATCGACACCCAACTGCTCATTTTCAGGATATTTTAAACCTGCATCTAAAACAAAGATTGAATCGTTAATTTCTGCGATGTACATGTTTTTCCCGTTTTCACGAACACCGCCTAAAGTTGTTAATTTAATATTGGTCATTTTCCCTCCGAAGTATTACTATAACGTGTTTGTAGAGTCTTCACAACTCTCTTTTTGTAAAAGTCCAATTTACTTTTATCCGAATCTTTTCCTCTCATTATACCATTTTTTTACTAATTTTCAAAATGAAGATAGGATTTCAACGAGAGAATATTCACCACTGATAGCCGAATCGCTTCGCTTTGTTTTCTCTTTTCAAAATCGCCAACCCGATAGACTTTAGAGCTTTACCTAGAGAACAGCTACTCGGCAAAAAGATAGACATAAGGAACTTGCTCACAAATAAAAAAAGATTTAGAAACTCTAAATCTTTTTAATCATCTTTAGTTTGGATAAATGTAAGTAACTTTACCTAAAAATTCATGTGGATTAAAGAAACCACGATAGTTAGCAATTTGTTTTTGACGTCTGTAGTTTGCTTCCAATACCTGAATAGAATTTTCACTTTGTACATCTGTCACATAAGCAACGTGTCCATATTCACCACCGTCCCAAACGGCGATTGCGCCTACTACTGGAACATCTCCTACACGATAACCTTGAGCACTAGCATAAATCGCCCAAGTATTAGCATTTCCCCACCAGTTGCTAGCCCAAGGAGCCAATTCTTTCACGCCCCATGTACACTGACCAACAGGATATGAGTTTCCATAGTCTGTCGGAGTATTCACGACAACATCATCATCTGAAGCAGGATTCAAAGTACTAGTTGCCTCAGAAGCTGGAGCACCGTATGAATAAGTAGCCTGAGCTGGACCGCTTACTTCTAGCACATCCCTGGGTGGATCATATCAAAAAAATGCTTTTTCCCGTTATTTGCTGCCAACTCATAAGGATCCATGCCATTTGCAGTAGCAATAGCAAAAAAATGAATCTCCGTCTTGGACAACGTAAGAAGATGCACTAACAGTTTGAGCACCTACTGACGCTAAAAATAGCGGTAGACGTCAAACCAAGAGTCAGTTTAGCAACTGTTTTTTTCATAATAATTTTCTCCTAAAAATTTTTATTGATTATTTTTATATTTTTATGGTTTGATAAGAGAATCATACCTGATTTACATGTCAGTTGTTTTAGAGTTATGTTGTAGTCATGTTACAAATATGTATACTTTTACTACATAGCGTTCTAAAGAACAAATAATTTAAAAATTATAAGAGACAACAAAAAAACTGAGATAGATTATCTCAGCTTCTTTTTCTTCTATTTTTTTCCATTAAAAAGTCATAGATTTCCTGCACTGTACCTAGTGCCATCATTTCTTGATCTTTAACAGTTTGTTTGAGATTTTGATAAATCTGACTTTCAGCGATGTCCCGCTTGGCAGCATCTTTATTAACCCTCATCACACCATTTTCAATGGTGACAAAACCAAGCTCTTCAAAAATTTGAATCATCTTGACGAGTAAGATTTGCTCAATTTTGAGATAGGTTGATAAGTCCTTGAGTTTATAACGAATATCAAATTCTGGGAACTGATAGATCGTCTTATAGAGCTTTGCGAATTGCTCTCTTGTGCCATAACCTGTCAAATAGTATGCTTTAGCGATATCATTTTTAAAGTAAATAGCAGAGAAATCCTGTTCTTGCAACACTTGTTTGAGAAGACTGAGATCCTCGGGAATATTTTTTACAACGATTGCTGGGCTAGAAAGCATTTCTGGCAAAGCACTGGTAAAATCTAGGACAGGTACTCCCTCTGGTATCTCTACACTCTTACTACGGATGTTAAAAAGTTGAACACCGTCCACACGGGCATCTACCATCATCAACTGGAGGGTTGTTTGCCCATTCCATTGGTTAACAGAAAGGGTAACTGCCAATTCCAGTTGTTTTACCTGAGAAAACTCTGTAGCCTTTGATCCTTGACCAAAAGCTACTACCTCAAAGCTCGCGGTCCCTTTGGAAATCTTTAATTTTAGATGACTATCTCCCGCTCCCATAGAACGAGCATTTTCAACTTGAAAATCTCGAATATAAAAAACAGGTTTTTGGTTATCCATTCCAAAAGGAGCTAATCGTTCAAAACTTTTAACCGTCTCTAAACTTAGGCTTTCCAAATCTAATTCTTCATCTAGATATAATGTATTCTTGCCTTTGGCATCTATCCCTTTGTCTTTTACATAGGTTTCTAAAATTTCCGATAAGGCGTCTAGCTGTTCCGCTTCAAGTGTCATACCTGCAGCGCCTGCATGCCCACCAAAGGCGATAAAAAGTTCCCGATGCGGATCCAAGGCTTCAAAGATATCGACGGCTTCAATACTTCGAGCACTCCCCTTGGCACGGCCATCTTCAATATTCAGAACAATAACTGTCTGCCCTAATTCTTCCAACAAGCGACCAGCTACAATCCCAAGAACTCCTGGGTTCCAACCTTCCTTGGCCAAAACTTGAACACTTTTGTTAGGGTCTACCAAGCTTTTAGCTTCTTCATAAATGGCCTGAACGATTTCCTTACGTTCTTCGTTTTTATTTTGAATCATGAGGGCAATCTCACGCACCTCTTCATCATCAAATCCAGTTAGTAAATCAATAGCTGGATTGGGATCATCCAAGCGCCCTAGGGCATTCAAACGAGGAGCTAGTTGAAAACCAACCGTCTCTTCTGTAAGGTCACTACTAGAAATTCCCGCAATTTCAAATAGTTCTTGGAGGCCTAGTCTTTGGGTATTTGCGCAAAACTTCTAGACCATATTGAACCATGATACGATTTTCATCTGTCAAGCTGACCATATCCGCAATCGTCCCAATAGCAACCAAGTCAAGCAACTCAACCTGCACTTCCTCCAAGAGGGCACAAGCTAGTTTGAAAGCAACGCCACAGCCTGCTAAATGTTTAAAAGGATAATCTGCTTTTGGGTGTTCAGGATGGACGATTGCATAAGCATCTGGTAAAACCTCTGGCATGGAGTGGTGGTCTGTCACAATGACGTCCACACCCATAGACTGAGCCAAGTCAATAGCCTCATGGCCTGCAACTCCATTATCTACGGTTACAATCAAGGATATCCCTTGTTGCTCAATGAAGTACTTGTAAACACTGGCATTAGGACCATAACCATCTGTAAAACGATTAGGAAGATAGACTAAACACTCGGCTCCTAATTGTTCTAATGTTTCTTTAAGGATAGAAGCTGATGTCATCCCATCTGCATCATAGTCTCCATAAACGAGAATAAATTCCCCCTGCTCTATAGCACGACGAATACGATCAACTGCCTTATCCATATCATGGAGAAGATAGGGATCGTGTAAATCATCTAGACTTGGTGCCAAAAAACGAGACAAACTATCTTCATCCTTAATACCACGGCTAAATAATAAACGAGCAGCTTCAGGCCCTAGCCCAGCTTTCTTGGCGATTTTTGTAAAATCCGCATCCTCAACTTGAGGTGCAAATTGCCAATTATAAGTCGGAATAATCAAAATTCATCCACTCTTTCTTACGATTCTATCGTTTTATTATAACATGATTTCAAGTTTTTCTCCTCTTTATTTTCTTAACTCTTTCAATCAAAATCCCAAAAAACTCCTGTTCTCATCAAAGTTACAAAGCTATACACCAGTTGATAATTCTATACCTTTTCAAAAAGACGTAGCCAAAATTTTAAAACATCTTCTCTTTATGCTACACTATTGACATGGAACATCATTTCAATCATCGAGCAGAATCTTTCGATTCTCCCAAAAACCAATTTCTAGCAGACCTTGTAAATGCAGAGATCAAGCAACAAGTCTCTAATCTATCTACCAAATCAATCCTAGATTTTGGAGGAGGAACTGGACTTATCGCTCTTCCTCTAGCCAAACAAGCCAAGTCAGTGACCTTGGTTGACATCGCAGAAAAAATGCTGGAGCAAGCTCGTATCAAGATTAAAAACCAAAAACTTGAAAATATAGACTTGATTCATCAAGACTTATTGCATAAGCCATTAGAACAAACATTCGATCTCATTATCGTCAGTCGTGTTCTTCATCATATGCCTAATCTTGATGACAGTCTCGCCATGTTTAAGGAACATTTGACTCATGGTGGACAATTATTTATCGCCGATTATACCAAGCCAGATAAAGAAAAACATGGTTTTATTATTTCGGAACTTGAGGAGACTCTTAAAAATCATGGCTTCTCAGACATTCAGACCCAAATACTTTATAGTTCCGACAATCTTTTCCTTGATAAACCTTCTCAACTATTTCTCACATCGACGATAAGATAATCACTTCTTAGAACAAGCACTGAAATAATTCTACTTCATTTTTTCTTCAGTTCCCAAACTTTTTAGTCTACTTTTTCAACTATTTCTATCATAAAAACTCTCCTTAAAAAATTAAGGAGAGTTTCTTATTACCAAAGAATTCCCTTATAGGATAAAGAAGAGCTAGGAATAATAATCCGTAGAAGAACATAAAGAGCCACTTTAATGTCACACATAGAGCTACAAATTCACGGATAAAGGCTGATATTATTTCTGTAACAAGATACATCTTCTTCTCCTTTATCTAATTGCATTTCATCATAATTAGCTAAAAATAAAAAGAGGACCTTAGGTCCTCTTATCCTTCTATCCTACTCTCTGCATCTGCCACAACTTGAGCAAGACTGGTTTGGCTTAATTCTTCTTCCATGGCTTCTTGAATTTTATCTAACTTTTCATCTAAAACCCCATGGATATTGGCTCCTACTGGACAGTCAGGATTAGGATTATCATGGAAACTAAAGAGTTGTCCAGTCTTTCCAAGGCATTCCACCGCTTGATAAATATCCAAAAGACTGATATCCTCAAGATTTTTGATAATTTCTGCCCCTCCAGTTCCACGCGCGACGGAAATCAAGTCTGCTTTTTTCAGTTGGGACAAGGTTTTTCGGATAATAACAGGATTGACTCCAACACTACTAGCGAGAAAATCACTAGTCACCTTGCTTTCCTTCCCTTTTAGGGCAATGATTACCAACATATGTGTCGCAATGGTAAATCGGCTTGAAATTTGCATGCAGTCCTCCTTTATTATCAACAAAGCTCATTCTTCTCTTATATTTATTATATCTCCTAGAGTTGTAATGTCAAGAGTTACGACTAAGCCAGTCGTCCAATTCAACATCATGTCCTTGACTCTGAGCGATTTCGTGCAACAAGTCCTGATTATGGGTATGGTGAATTCCATTGACTAAGCTTTCATAGTACACCTCATAGTAGGGCAATTTCAAATCTCTAGCCAATTGTAATTCTGACTCAACATCGTAATCAACACGACGAAAATCTATATCCTTCAAACCTTTGTCATCAAAATCTAAAATCATATATTGCGCCCGCAAATCCTCACGTAGACTTGCTGATAAAAAGAAGGGTTGCCCAATTGAGCCTGGATTTAAAATGAGTTGTCCCTGACTCCCATAGCGAAGAAATTGCTGGTGAATATGCCCATAAATCGCAATATCACAGTCAGGATTGGTTACCAAACGGTCAAAATCTTCCTGCTTGCCAAGATGGATCAGTTCTCTTCCCCAATTTTTATCCGGCAAATGATGACTTATCCCTACCTTCAGATTTCCAAACTGGCGGTGTGTATGCATGGGAAATGCCTGTAGAGCTTCAATATCATCTAGACTGATTTCTTCCATAATATACTGGCATTGGCGCAAGAGGTAGCGATGGCTAGGTCTACTTGTATCTAATTTTCGATGAGCAGCCCGCCATAAACTCTCTTCCCAATTCCCCAGAACTCGAATCCTAATCGGCAAATCCTCTAATCGTCTGAGAATATTTTTTCGCCCTGTCCCAGGCATGAGAATATCTCCCAAGAGCCAATATTCATCAACTCCTGCAGTTTGAGCATCTTCTAGCACAGCCTCTAGCGCTCTTGTATTCCCATGGATGTCCGAAAGTACCGCAATTTTTGTCATATGATTCCCTCTCGCCTTCTCTCCTTTAATTATAACACTCTCAAAATCAAAGTCAAAAAAGCATCTTTATACCTATCATTTTTTACTTTACTTTTTTAGGGAAAAGGGTTACAATGAAGGTGATAAAATGTTAGGAGGTTTTTGCTATGACACAACGTTACGAAAACATCATGGTAGCTATTGATGGTTCTAAAGAAGCTGATTTGGCTTTTATCAAAGGAGTTCAGTCAGCCTTACGTAACCAGGCTAAATTAACCCTTGCCCATGTAATCGATACTCGTGCTCTTCAAAGCATTTCAACATTCGATGCAGAAGTGTACGAAGAGTTACAAGTCGAGGCACAAGAGTTGATGGCAGAATATGAAAAGCGTGCAAGAGACGCTGGCCTTAACGATATTCAAGTTGTCATCGAAATGGGAAATCCTAAAACTCTTTTGGCTAAAACAATCCCAGATCAAGAACATGTTGATTTGATTTTAGTTGGAGCAACAGGACTTAACGCCTTCGAACGTTTGCTTGTCGGCTCTTCATCTGAATATATCCTTCGCCATACAAGCGTTGACCTTCTCGTCGTCCGAGACAAGGATAAAACTTTATAATTAGAAAAAAAAGGAGCATCTGCCCTTTTTATTT
>BNJT01001819.1_pt1 | contig 51872 bp, 53 predicted proteins | sample 8540491 | NCBI WGS metagenome assembly BNJT01 (sample SAMD00202455, study PRJDB9452) | human saliva metagenome | host: Homo sapiens | reverse complement strand
TAAATTTAGGATAATTCTCTACAAATTCAAATTATAATTTCAAGATATAAAAATTATTATATTTAGGATTGTCAGAATTTAAAAGCAATAATTTATCGATATTCAATGAGAATATTTACAGTTCCCGTATAAAAATATAAAAGAATAGAACTCCAAATTTTGCGGATTTAAAGTACCAAAAGGTAGCTGAAGCAGGTTATGCCATACAGACAGGACATTGCCTTTTTGGCAATTGACAAACTCATGTTTTGAAAACTTAAAATACGATATTCTTTGTTGCTGACGACCTAGTTCAATGGATAAGCCAACCTAAAACAGCCATAACAGGTGTTGTTAAAATATCTTTATAATCGCGTTGGGTATAAAGCTGCATGCTGGCGGGAAATGTAAATTCATGAATAATAATAAAGCAATCCATTTATTTCTGGAAAAGCCAATTATTATAAAAGCTGTGGAGATAAACCAGTGATTTTATGGAGGTTAGATGGAAAATACCACAAAATTAAAATGCCTGAATTGTAGCAAACACAAGTTAAAGAATATGTATTATAGGTGGTATTGAACAGGTAATGCCAAATGTATTAACATAATAATTATGTAAAACATTTATCGGACGTATAATTCATTGACGTTAATTTTATTATTTTAAAACAAACGTCGGCTAGTCCGATAATGTATGTTATGTATAACACGGTAGAAATTGATGTATATTACAACTAATGCTATGTGTTTTGAGGTGTTGTCGTTCTTTCTTTTTGGCAACATACCGGTTTTCTCTTCTCATTATTTCCTTACTTTGATTATGTTGGTTACCAATAACACCTTCCTGTTGTGAAAGTGGAGATTTTTGAAAAGTGCCAATATCCTTACAAGCTTTCTTTCGTTCCATCATAATTTATCGCCGTCTAACAGCCCTCACATACCGGCGCCATCTGTTTCAAAATAAGTTTATTTAACTCGTTTGACCTTCAATTTCAAAAAGATATAATTGATTTAAGTTCTAAATGTGCTTGGCCAAATCTTGGGAATAATTTTCTAAATTTTATTACACCAGTTCTAATCCAAATATTTGCTTTGGTATGAAAATGTTTTTATTTCAATAAGTGTGTGATTTTGTTTTTTAATAATGTCTGTATCTTCTTCGGATTCGTTGTCTACTCCATTATAAATTATTTGTTTAGTATGTTTTCAAGTTCTGCAATTTCTTCTTTTTCTGTGACGTTTTATGTCCTTGAAATTTACAATTGCAATTCTTGTATTTTTTTTATTATTTACTTCTTCTGAATATTCATCGAAAATTTGTACAGTTTCTTTTTGTCTTTTGTTCTTTAAAGGGCTTTTCATATGAATCGTCAGAAATATTTTCGATATAGTTAAATTTATCTGCGCCGACTTTAGCTCGGAAAGGGTACTCGAAATGGCAAAATCGCTGGAATTACTTCACAACATATTTTCTTCTGAATCTCTTATTTTCATCCATATTCTTAAATTATTTGCAAACAGAATATGGCTTGAGATTTTCATAGTAATATGTTTCAGTGCAGTCATGTCCCAGTATATTCCGAAAGGACCTGGTTTTATGTTTTCGTTTGACATCTTCTAACTCTGTTTTGTTTTCAGAGATTTGTTTAAGATTTCTATGTGCTAAACTTCATTTTCAACAATTTTGCTGGATTCTTCATCTTCAGGATCGTCGCAAATTTATTTTTAATTGCTCATCATCAATTACCACGGCACGAAGTTGTTTTCCTGTTTTTGAAGAATCCTTAAATATTTCTAGTAATTTCATTATTTACACTCATTTCTTTTAGCGTTAACAGCTTTAATTAATTATACCATAATAAATAAAATCGAAATATAACTGATTGTTTTAACGACATAGATGAAACTTTACTGTTGCTATTTTTAAAATATGGTATAATTATATATTTAAAAAGTGAGAGAACTTTGAAGTGCCGGTTTATTACAATGCGGATGAAAGGCTTGGTAACTCTGCGATGTTTTATTCAGACACGAGACGAATAAAAAGTATATATAAAAGACTAGGTTAAGAAGAAAAAAGAGCTCGAGGATACGAATGCAGATTTAAAAGATTCACTAGGATCTATGAATGTCATTTCAATCATTATGAACTTTATTTTGAAAGATTATAGCAAGGAACACAAGAATCTACTTTCTGATAATACTATGGGCTGCTTCGTTGCATATTTTACCATTTTTGATAAATTTAAATCATCTGGATACTCTACATGATTAGAATGGCAAACCGAAATGTTGTTGAAAAGGAACATAGTGGGCGACTGTTTGGTGAAGGGCCTACAAAGTCATGTTGTCGACGTGAAAAGCATGTTGATGACTAACTGGGCCACGAAATATCAAGGACTAAATGAAATCCTTGTAAAAAATATGGGATCTTTTGGAGTAAGAAAAAATCGTTCAGATGAAAATTTGTTCAGTGAACAGTTTTGAAGAGTTTGACGAAATTTTAAATTAAAAATAAAGAAAAATGGAATATTCTGATTCTATTATTGTTTAAATTTTGTTTGGACGGGACTTAGGTGGGTGAACTTTTGGCTCTTTCTGAAAATGATAATTTGGAAGAAAAATTTATTGATGTGAAAACTCTTTCACATTACTCATCTAAAAGGATTATATGCTTTCTCCAGCACTGGGGTCGATAAGAAAAGTTTTATTACCGGAAACTCTTATTTCGGTTTACAATTATTTTCTGAAACTTAAAATTAATCAATAATACAGTGCTGATTTTGAATTTAAAGTTCTCAGCTTAGATACATTCTGACTCCTGATTTGCTATGAACACAAAATACGCCTTCACGACTTTGGGCATTCCGCTTCATATTTGCTGTTTATTCAAACCGGTATCGCACTATCGTAATGACTGGGACTGATAATTACAAACTTCTGATAAATACATATTCTCATTTGTATAAGGATGCAAATGTCTGATTAATGGAAAATTCGTGTGTGTTTTTAAATTATAAACCAGGAGGTTGTATTATAAAAAAGAATAATCAGTTCTTTGGTTTTGTTTAGGAATGAGTGTTTTATAAAATAAATTTATTATTCATCCGATTTGGTCATTATAAAAGCCATTTGAACTTTATCGATTACAAAATATTATATTTTAGATTTTATAAGATATTATACCAAAAATTGATTTATGTTTTTACATAAATAAACATAAAAATCAAGATAAACGATTTTAAGCAATAAAAATCATCGACAATAAAAAAAGTATAAATACTAAATTTAGGCTCTTATGCCTTTCTACGATGATTTTTCCTTAACTATATATTTCATTTAATAACTGAATTTAATACAAACTTTTCTAGTAAAGAATATAGATCCAGTATTTCAAAATATTCTAAGATAGTTTCATTTTTTTACAAGGCCTAGTATAAAATAATCGTCAGACATTTTTCTGTAATATAGCAAACTGTTTGAGCATAGCGAGTTTTGTGGTACAGAAAAAATAAATATGGGCTCTTCATAGGTTGTGGGATTTGCGGCAATGGGCGTCCTGAAAAATAAAAAGGGAAAAAAAGTTGATATTATAGATTAGTTATTGAACAATCCCATTACAAAACTTATTCTCTTCAAAAGATTAGGTAATAATAATTTTCATAAATTGATATTTTTATTTACCCATATATAATGTATATTTTTTCTTTCAAAAAGTTTGTGTCTTTTGCCATGAAATTACTAAATCTTAAATTTTATTTTATGTTTGAGCTACAAAATAATTCAATTTTCCAATTTTTTTTTTAAATGAAATAACTTTCAGGATTTTGACTGTTTTGTTACAAAATCTGGATTTTCTAATTACTTCTTTTATTATTTCAACGAGATTTCAAAGATGTTTTGGAAAAATATGTGCTATTTGATTTTGCCATTACTACTTTGATGCAATTTGGCTTTGAATTCATAAACTTCTATTCGTTGCCTGTTTTTGTGTATCTGATTTTTCTGTATGTATTTTTCTGTTTGAAACTCTTCTCAACATTTTCAATCAAGTCTTTCTAAAAATTTAGAAATTAAATAAGCCAGTTAACAGATAAATTAAAGGCGGGCCACGTGTGTAATGCTGAATCTCCCCAATATATTCAATTTTGCGCCATTTTGGAAATAAAATGGAAATTCTGAGAAGCGACAAACGTGATTATGGATCAATACAAAATGTTTGAAGGTTGTAATCTTACATATCGTTTCACCAAGTGAAGTATACAAAATCAGAAAAGATTTACCATTAAGGCAAAATGATATGCGAATGTCAATGTACTATGCTGATGTTGTTTGTACAACAGCCAGTCAAAGATATTAATCCCAATTCCTGTAAATGAAGAAATTACTAGCAAAGTTTATCTATGTGAACTTTATAATGGCTTCTTATGTAAGAAAGTCTTGATGAGAAAATAATAGTCAATTGGTAGTGCAATGTTTCAAGTTATAACCTACCTTTTTTTCCTAAATGCCTCGTTTATAAATTATTCTCCTGGTACACCGCAATGCATATCAATATTTTGTGAAAGAAGGAACGATTCCTGAAATACCCAGCATGCCTGCAAACCAACCAGGTAGACTACTCGCCTGTTTTCGCCGTATTTTTACGCAGCCTTTGATAATGTGGGAAATATCATACGCCGTGGAAATAAAAACTTTCCGATTGGCAACTAAATATGGGCGTTGCATAATTTGAGCACTGGCTGTTCCTGCAGGCAACGGTAGCAAAACGGTTTGTCTATAATTTCGTTTTATTTGATAGCCAAAAATTCCGATTAATGTTGGAATCATTGAACAAACATTTCTGCAACGTATTTCATCAAATTGCAGTTAAATGTAAATTTGGCATGTTTTCTGTTGTTGAAAAAATTGCGGAGGCTTATCATGGCAAGCTGGAAGGCGCCTGGAGAACGGTAAATAGAAAATCCCTGAAAATCCGCGATTTTATCTTATTTTTTTTTAAAAGAAGTGTTCCAATTATAATTATTAGATTAAAAACAATTCCATTGATCTTGCTCGGCCAAACTTTTATAGTTATTTAATAACGAAGATACTACTCGGAAGATGCAATAAATATAAGAAATAAAAAGCAACTATTTTAAAACCCTATTAGCTGTTTTCAAGATCGTTTCAGGATCTACCAAAACCTGTTGTTATTTTTAAATTTGTCTTGAAACGAAATCATTAATATTGACATTGTTAGTGTCATTAAACTGTCGTTTAATACTGAAAAGGAACAAAGTTCATCCGTCATCTCCTCCCTGTTCTTCAAATTCCACGATTATAAGTGGGACGAAAAGAAAACCGTGCGAGAGGTCGCTTTTCACCAAATAATGTTGTAAAGAAGTTTGGGAATTTTGTGGCTACTCACGTGTGCGTCTGCGCGATACACATTGCACCGACACGCTGATCGTCATTTCACGGACAAGTCCTAAATACGAAACCGCTTAGCATATTTATAATCATTACTGTAAAACTGGTTTTAAAGCATTCATTGTGATTTCCTTTCTTAATGCATCAGATTTAATATTATTGTCTCTTCAGCATTGCATCAATTTCTCCATTTTAAACATATCACAAAATACAGAGAAATAAAGTTACTGAAAAGCTTCTGAGACTGGAAAATTTGTAGCAGATGAGTTAAATTCTGCCTGATTATTTAATTTGGATCATCTGAGAAACTTCAGTGCTACGACTATCTTCAGCTGAATAATCATCTTCCTCAAATTTACAATCATTTTTCTTCAAATTCTATTTCCTATCATTTAATTTAGAAAGTGAATTAAATTTTTGCTAGACTTTTAAATAGATTATCAAACTCAGACTGGAAATATCGTATTCTAGTATTTCTGATCCCATACTTTCCGTCTGTTCTTGTGTATACAGAATATTACTGTTACATTTTTCGTGTTTTGAAAATAATTCTAGAAATTTCAACATAAGCCTGAGTATTCTATTATCTCTAGTCACCATTTTTCAAGTGCCTCTATTTAACACTGAATAGGCTTTGATCTCGACAAGATACTAGTGCCATTACTAAAAATTCAATTTTATTTTAAGTTTGCAGCTCTTTGTTGTGCGTGACATGTAACTCAAATAATCTCATCTGTGTTGTGAAATGATATCGCATTTACATCCATTTTCTTTTTCAATTAAATGAGATAAAGCCAAATCAGAGAGTCCTTTCAAAATTTTCAATTTTGCTTGCGTTGTATTTACCCATATTTTACCTATTTTTCTTTGATATTTCTGCGCCAGTGTGAAAATCATTTTTCAGTAGCTTACATCTTTGCCTATATCTGCTCTTTCAGCTCGTCTATTGATTCAAATCATTTCGTGTCGGATATTTTTCCAAAATTTCAATTCAAAATAACTTTCCCATGACTCTTCATTAAAATCAAAAATATTAGTTTTCTAGCACATAGTACACCCACGTCAACCCAGTGGGATTCCTACCCAATATTCATAACTCCATTATAAACTTTTTCATCATCTTGGATACATATTTTACACCGTAAACTCCAAAATTCAGGATAAATTTTATTTTCAAATCGCTCGCGGTGCCGTAGGAAAACCAGCACACGTCGAGCTGTTTCCCATAATCACTCGCTTTCAGGGCTGATAAAATTATGCCCAAAGTTTTCTTTCTCAAAATTTTAACCTTCTTCAATGTAATTTCTAACTCTTGTACTGTATAGTTTCTCCATTTTTCATCCGACGGTTCTTGTACATTCAATTTTATATCTGTTAAAAGTTTTCAAGTGCATCAGTATTACCGATTTTCTTTTCCAAAAGTAGAAATTAAAACCACTGAAGTAAACTTTCGTGCATTCGCAGAAATATCACAAGGGACTTTTCTACAAACTCTTTCAGGTAACGTATAATTCTAACTGCTCAAACTGCTCCAAATCGAGATCGTCCAATTCCATTTTCGGTACCCAACAAATACGCCTTTTCCGACGACAGTCGTTATTTTGTCTGCTGATTTTTGGGATGTTGCAGAAAAGTGTAAACTATCGTCTCTTCCGATCTTTAGACATCTTCACAGCTGTAAAGAGTATCTGATGTCCGATGTGAACACCATCAAAATTTCGCGAAAATCGCAATATCATTCGTTTTATTTCTTTAAGATATCATAATCAATAGACTCTCGATCGTCAGTATGTTCCACCATTAATCCTTTATATCCGAATAAATTTTCTGTAATAAATTTCATTATTAAATCTCGTTCCTATTTAGTCAATTTGCTTACTAGATTTATCACAATTTCACTTTCACTACTCAACCTATAATAAATTTGTTGTGTATGTCATAGCAAGCATAGCCATAAACTCATATATTAATTTAGAATTCGTGACTACTGTTAATTTTATTTTTAAAATTTTAGATTTATAGATGCTTTGTCCTCTTTACAGTATTTTCTTTGGGTTTTAAATCATTATCCTTTTCTGTCTTGCTTTTGTGGGCTGTTCTTCTTTTCTCGCGATTTCTCACAACTAGCTGCCTTCGACGTACACCGCCTTCCTGGGTTACAAACACAGCTGAAGTTATTGCGCCGTAAAGCTGCACCTGCCAGTTCCTGTTTCCACTTTGTACTGCCAGTATTTCTCCGAAACTTCGCCGTCAACTACTACGAACACGGCTGCCAACATTTCCTTTTACCAGTCCTGTCTTTCCAATGTGGACAAGCTTGTACCCTTTGACCTCTCCGTTTAGGACACCATCCATCTTTGAGAGACAGTGTGATTCTAATAGTTCCTGTGATTGTTGTTTTCCATTGAGGATTGTAGCTGACTCCATTGTACATTTTTCTTCGTTGTTTGCATGAAAATTGGGTTGTAGTCTGTCTCCACTTTCTCTTTGTCCTGCGATATCGTTTGCTAAGAAAATAATGCCATTTTTATTCATTTGCTTTCTTATGTTAATTGTCTCATAAAATTATATAAATAAAATTATCTCTGTACGTTGTACTACATTTTCTCTTGTTTTTCAAACTGTCATTATTTTTATACTAACGAAATATCGACTACGTTACTTAAATCAAAAATTTTCAATGTTATCATAAATTCATCAAAACTAGTTTGCAATACCAATTCAAATGAGTTTTTGTATCATCCTGATGAACTCGCTTTATCGACTTTATTAAGATAAATTTGAAAACGAGCGTTATCGTTATCATCCGAATATAAGTCGTTTAAAAATACAAACATAGTTTGCCACCTTAAGGGTGTTCTTCGTGCTGAATGTTCGATAAATTTTGCTGGTTTAACGAGAATAAACAGCTAGTCGCACTTTTCATAATATAATCTTTTGGATCTAGTTTTTGATTTTTCTGTTATTCTATTCCAAAATCCAGCATACTCTCTTTTATAATTTCACGATGTTCTTCAACTTTTCGGAGAGGAATGTTTTTAAAATTTCATTAGTTTCCGTTTTAATTCATTCATAAAATTTAAAACTTTTATTATCTTTGGGAATTTTTCTTGGACTATTTCTGATCAGAATTTTCCTCAATATATTCCAAAATAACTTTTCAGTTTTGGGATGAGTGGTTCGGAAATGCTATATATAAGCTATGTCTTCTTACTCGATCAATAAAATCACATTCTTCATACCAAATCAGATCATCGGAAAAATCTAAATTAAAATGAAATTCTAACTTCATCCTTAAAAATAAATAATTTTCGTATTCTCTCAACATCTCTTTCATGTTGTCGGAAAGAAATTTCATTTATCGATCAAAGCAATTGCTTTCATATTCTCGTTTATACTTTCATCATAATCAATAATATCATTTTTAATCATGGCTAACTCCTAAAAGATTCAAATCTCCTCTAGCTTAGTACAAAATCTTATTCCTTATGCTTAGAAATATTAATCAAATCACATCTGTTGCATTCACAGTATACTGCCTTCTTACCAATTTCGTCTGCGTTTTACCATGTAAATATGCTCCAATATTAGCAGATTTCCATTGAAATCGTATTTTTGTCGCTGAAAGTCGAGCATAATATTCCTGTTGCAGACAATCTCCCATTCCACCGTTTTGCCGTAATGGCCAATTTCCTGTGCTGTTTTGCAAAAGTTCTTCTCCATTTGTAATAATGGTATTTTTACCTTTAATGACAGAGTATGCCGTATAGAAAACTTCTCTTTTGCTCTTCAAATTTATGCATTAATTACTACGCGAAAATCACGTCAGTCGATGAAAATTCAAACTCATGTGGTGTCAAAACGCAGCTATTTCTTATCAAAAAGTTCCTGTTTTCACTGCCAGCAAATTTCAAAACATCTGCGTCTAACACCAGTTTATGGTACAGTTTCCTTTATTGTTTTCTCCAATGTTGATTAATTTTTCAAAAATTAAAACTGCTTTGCTGACTTTTCCAATTCCTGGCAATTACAGTGTCGCTGTTTAGATTTCGTTTTCTGATTTACCGGGATCTACCATTTATATTATCAAAATTAATTGAAACTCATAACCTGTGCAACTTTTACACATGTAATGAAAAAGTTATATCGCAATGGTACAGTAGTAGGTCCTGCTTCCAGTTCTCTACACACGATTTTGCAACTATATTTCCTGCCACTCGTCAAAATCCACCGGCAGCAAAGATCAATACTTTTCAAAAATCTCACTTATGGGAATCTTCATTTCTTTTTATATGAAAACTGCTTTGCCATGTCAGGTGTTAAATACGTATTCTTTGACTACGTGAGTTGATATTGGTTTCATTCAGTCAATAGTTTTCAATAACCAACTTTTTCTAAAGTAAATGCTACCATTTTTGAATTTAAGAAATCCTATAAAGTAACAAATGAAAAATTGTAATATCAGCTTTTGACAGAAATTCCATAATTTCACCATTATCGCCATTAATTTCGGAGGGAATATCAATTGAATAAATAGCCTTGTTACTTTGCTGGCATTCAAGTGCGATGATTTCCGATAGATTCCTTTTGTATTTCTGAATTTAAATCCTCTCGATTCCTTCAATAAACAACACTTCCTACAATTCAAAAGCAACTTATCCAATTCTTCTATTTTGTAAAACCATTTTCATTCCCATGTTTCTTGCACGTTGCATAATTTATCATGCAATCGTGCACTCGTATTTTCATTACTAATACATTTTGAGCATTTTCCTGAAAATCTTTGTCGTGCAATCGTCATAACCGTCTCCACCATTATTTCGCCTGCACAAATAATAAGAAAGGTATCTTCATTTTTCGTCAATGTCCTCTGGCGAAACGAAATCAGCGGCACTTTTCCGCAAGCACAATACTCCGGTATTTTTAATTCATTTATCGCAAACTGTCAAAATTTTGCGCAGCGTTTCATTTCCCGCCCAACAACACTTTCATGCAACCTCTATTTCCCAACTTTTACATTTCCTTGCAAAGCCAAGTGCACATATAATCTCGTGTTTCTAAATTTGCTCCCAGAGACCCATCCTCTTTTTGTAAAGGCTCTCACTACATCTCCGTCAGGTTTTACTCGAATATGGATTGCTGTTTGGTTCCCAGCTCGATGCAATAGCTTTTCCGTTACTGTTTACTTGCGGATCTTCGAGTTGAAGTCTAATGTGCCGCCCTGTACTGTGAAGGCTTTTAAAAACTTCCTCGCCATGAATATCGAGTAATCTTTTTATTGGAAATTTTCGCTTGCCTTTATGTATCTCATGCGGGATCGCAACACCTCATCTGCCAGATCCAAAAGCTGAATCTCTGTCGACGCTTTTTCGGCAGCTTTAGCCTCCGAGACAGGCGGTTCCACCCAAACTAGTCGTGATTCAGCTTCTGCTCTTGTAGCAAAGACATCTCTTATTCTATCACCTAACCTTTTGCTGTCAATTCAGAATGCTGGATCGCGAGTTACTCAACCTTTCTCGCTTAGATCTCTAGAATATAGATTTTCACTAGCCATCATTTGCTGTACTTTATAGCTGGCGCAGAAAGTATTAATGCGGTCAGTAGTGCAAATCGCCTTATTCCATTTTTAAAATTTATCTTATTCATAATAATATACCATTCCTTTGACTAATTTGATAATAAACTTATCGAAGCTTTTTAATCGTCAAATTTCTTTTGCGAAATAATAATACTCCAAAAGCAAGAGAGATTATTTTTCCTTTTAATTTTCTTGACGACTGTTTCAATGATATCAGTCACAAATCTACCTGGCAGGTCCTTGCTCTCTAGTAAGATGCTTGAGGAATAAACAGCATTTTTAAATTTTACAGATACTAGCTATATTTCACTATTTACTAATTTCGAGTTTTCTATAAATATAAAATATCTTCCAAATGATCTATGAGTTCCTTTTAATGTCCATAGTCTCTGTAATTTTTCGAAATACATCATAAGAAAAGTCCTGTAATCTGATTTCTAGTTATCGTTTATTTCTTTCTAATATAATCTGTATAGAATATTTTTCGATTTTATTTAACAGAAATGAACCATTTTAAATATCCGTACATAAAACTGTTGCTGTTACTACCTTCTAATGCACGTTCTTTTTGAAATGTCATCAGCTTTGCTAATCCATAATTCTAATGACATTTTCAAATATTTCACTTTCTTGCCTCTAAATCATAAGATTCAAAATCCAATTTTGATTTTCCCATAGATTTATTAAACTTTTTAAAATGACAATATCTTTTCCCCTCATGCATATTCTCCGAGACAGTTTGAAAATATTTCAGATTTCATATTCAGATAACATTCTATTATTGACTTTCACAATATTGCTATCCTATTTCTTTCTTCTAAATTTATTCCATACATTTTAGTCTTTCTTCCAGATTTCATTGTAAAAATCTTTTTCCTGTTTACAAAATATCTTTAACATTTTTATCAATTTCATCCTAGAATTTCACTTTTTCCAGGATATTTTCCTTTTAATCACATTTACTCCTATTACCCTAAATCATTTTCAGAAGTTATTAAATGCTTTAAAACAATTTTATTATTATTTTCTTTTTACTAAAATCGATGCTTCCATTTAGATTTAGTTCCAAAAAGATTTCTCAATTTCATTAACCTTATAGAAATTTTAATATTTACATTATTTAAAAGTAAGTTTAATAATATTTTTCAAATTTGAAATTTTAGAAATATCTGCTTCCTCATCATTTTTGCCATCCACAGAGATGTAATAAACCTTTTCCTGCGATTTTAAAAGATAAATGAAAATCCTCCATTTGACATTATAAAAACTTTTTACCAATAAAAACTTTATCTGTTTCAATATTTTTATTAAAATCTTTTGAAGAAGCAATCATTCGTAACTTTTTCAAAGCAGTACGAAATCTTTAAAATCTTTTTGCTTTAAAATTTATATTTTTATCAAGTTTTATAAAGTATGTGCCATTTGTTTAAATTTAAGATTTTCCATTTTCAATTCCTACTTCAAATCTATCCCAAATCGTAAATAAGTATTTTCCAGCTCATTTGCAGAATATTCAAATTTTATTTTGCTTGCTTTTTATCAAGAAACAATTTTTACAGAAATAATTGTATAAATATACAGCATATTGGAGCATTAATATTTTTCTCATTCAATTATCTCCTATATTTCCTATTTCCCTTTTCAAAATATTTTCAATATCTACTTCAAACCTATTTTAGAAATCTTATTATAAACGAATAATGTGACATCTAATATTTTGTTTGAATATTACTCTGCTTTTCTTTCTAATGCCTTTTTATCTCAGTAAATAAAAATCAGTTTCTTTCATTTTTACTTTTCTCCATAAGTATTTTTCGGTTTATCGACAATATCTCACTCTATATTTTCATTAAATCTCAAAATCCTTGACTCTCCACCATCAAAATCTTTACACTCTTGACCCAACTTTTCTGGCGATTTCAGACTTTTCTTCAAAATAAAAATCAATATAGTTTCGTGTGCATCAGAAGAAATTGTAATTTAGGAATATTTTTGGCTAATATTCTTTCCAGTATTGGAACACTCGGATAAGGTGTTTGTGTCCATCCTCTTGACATCCCGCCAGTATTAATTTCAATAATTGCATCAGTTTTACTATTTCATCCAGTACATATTCTACTTTCTTTTTGTGCGCATCAGCATTTTCAATCAAAATATTTCAAATCTTTTGGTACAATTTTCTAACTAAATCCAAATGCCCAATAATATCAGGCTTTTTGAGTATGTATTTCACAATATTATCAAAATATGCTTCAATAAACGCTTTTCATCTCCATCGCATAATATCCCATATTCCAAAACTTCAGGCGTATGTGTCAACACAATAATACTCATCTTTTTCTCTCCTCTTTCACATAATGAACAGATCCAGTCCTAAAATCAGGTCCATTTTCATATCAGTTTCCTTGTTATCCAGTATAAAAATCAGCTTCGGTTCAATACTAAACCTGCATTTTTATTTTTGTATTTTCTTTTAGTTCTTTTAATTCCTTCAAATATTCCTGCGTTCCTTGTTCAGTCAGACACGGTTCTTATCAAATGCTGTAAAAGAATGTCCTGAAAGCCCAACACTTGTAAATCCTTTTCTCTGTGCTGTTATTATATAATCTTCAGCATTGTTTTTACCATCGCAGTAGAACGTGTGAGCATGAAAGATTTGATGGGAAAAATTGTATTTGCATTTTTATCAGCTCGCTTATGTGTGATATCCTCTACATTAAGTGACTTAATTATCCTTAAATAAAGTCCATCTATTAATTCATCAAAACTATACGCAGTTGCAATATCTTAGAACTCTGCTCTTGTATGGTGTCAAATACTAAACAATGTCGTATTTTGAAAGTGTTAACATGTTTTCTATCCATCAATATCATTTTAATCAAATTTGAAAGCTGAATGCCACTGATACTGATATTTTATCGGAAGAATTTAATTTTTCAATAAAAATATACCTCTCCAATTTTTACAACATGTTCCAGTTTTAAAATACATATCATATTCTTCAAAAGAAAATGATGACTTCACTATTCCACACTCTTTATTCATCATTAAAATTAAACTTTTTCAGTCTTTACTTTTTGTCCAAAATCTGATTTCTTTTAAATGGTTTTATTTTTCCATATTAAATATCCTTTTTAAAACGAATATACTTTTCTCCACCCATGTTTTTCCTGTTTTAACTATGATCAACAACATGTCTTTTAAAGTTCATTTTTCACGTCTTGGATAGTAAGCCCTTGTTCAATCATTAATACCAGTGTGATAATATAAATCTGCAATTTCATATTTTAACTCATTATTATCATTATTTTTAGCCCCAATAATACTTCTGTACATTCCTCTTCAACTTTTAAGAGATTTTGTCAAGCCCTTTTCAAAAGATAACTTGATATGATTTTCCTCAGGATTGACCTTTTTCTATCTTTTATTAAATTATAAGTTTCTCAGGACTAAAATTACTGTAATTTTCTCTGCTTCAAATGAGAATTGAGAAAAACGGCTTTTTCAGAGCCAGTATGGCAAGCAGGGGCCTTCCTACTTCCACAAGCAAAGAATCGGAATCACAATCAGTATTTTACCGAAACAACATTCTGATAATTTCCCAGGTTTCTCCTTTTTAACCATAATTCCTGTCTGCTTCTGCTATAAAACAAGTTTTTATCTCTTAAATTATTTCTGGACTTTTCTTTTTATTCATATACACGCAGGTTAGCACTTCTTTTGTATAATAATCTTGTATTATTGCAGGAACAAGCCCTTTTTCATCAAATTTTATTTTTGTTCTATATTCATTTTTACTCTTTTCTGAATTTTTCTCTAATATGAATAAATCTACTTTAACAAATCTTCCATTTTCAAAAACAGAAACTTCATAAAGCATTTTTCTAAACGTTTCCCCAATATTCACTGAATAAGTCTGTTTCTCATTCCTTTATATTTTCCCAATAAGAATAATTTGAAAAAGTCTCTGCTAAAAATATTTTTATCTAGTGAATCTGCATGAAATAGCTTCACCTATTTTTCTAACTGTCTTTCTATATAACCAATTGTCTTCCTGTCATTAATAAAACTCTTCAAATAAATTTCCGAAGTTTCTTCTTGTATTATATCAATACATTCTTCAATATCATAAGTAAATTGTAATATATTTCTTCTTCCTTTTTACACATGATTACACTCCCGCAAAATTTCTTCCGTTTATCTCATCTTTTGTATTTCTGAACTTTCGGTTTTTAAATTTATATTCAAACATGCACTTTCATCAACTAAATCCACTGTGATTTCTTCCTAGTATATGTAAACTTCCAAAAAATTCTGGTACATCCTTCTTAAATTCCATTTTACAGAATATCAATATCACTATCATTTGTATTAATATTTTTGAAAAACTTCCAAAAAGACCTAATTTTAAAACCGAATATTTTCTCTTTATTATCTCTCTTTTAGTAAAATCTCTTCTTTTGCTTATATTCATCTTTTTGTCCTTTCTAAAAATTCAAAATTTAGTTTTATTGTGACATAATTTATGGTATAATATAGGTATGAGTAATATGTAAAATTAGTGTACTATGAAAATTATCTATTCGTGATTTAAAAATACTGTTGAAATTGAAAAATATCTGTTCCGAGAACAAGGACCTGTGTTATAACTATGTTATGGACGCCTAGTAGTAATGGATATTGAATATTATGAACGAACTATGCGTGAGAATTGAAAGCAAAACTTCTGTGATGGAATAAGATGTTCAAAATAACAATATTTAGACGGCAAAAATACACTAATGAATTAAGGGTAAATATGGAATCTAAATATTCTTATCAATTTACTAAAAAGTGCTAAAAATGATTTACAACGCATTCTGTTACATCACACAAAATCAGATTTAGGCAAACCAACAGCTGTATTTTCTTTTATTAATAAATTTCAAAGGCTGTTAAGTAATATTCAATTATTTTCAAACAGTTGTCCAAAAGTTATAAATAAATTTTATCTGAATCTATTATTATTAGATTGATTAGCAACTACGTTTTACTTATTATTCTGTAAATGATAATTTAAAAGAGTATAATTATTTTGCGTGTGTGTTTTTAGCCATAGAGATATAGATTCTATTTTAAAATGAAAACTAATGAGAGATTATCTTATCTCTCTTTTTATTTATCAATTACATCAAATCCTCATTTCCACTCCATTATTCATCGGATTACCTTTTTCAGCTCCATAATTTCACTTCTTTAAAATGAAAAATCAGAAGTAGCATTACCATCAATTCCTGGTATTTTAAATAATTCCTTAAAATGTTCATATTCCCAGCTCCACCTGACGCAATTATTGGGAATTGACAATTTTTCAGCCAAAATTGATAATAATTTCCAAATCAAAGCCAGTTTAACGCCATCCGTATCGATACTGCTCCAACAACTTCTCCCGCTCCATTTCCCTGCCCCTGCAAACCATTCAATTACATCAATTCCAGTATTTTCTCTTACGCCTTTTTGCAAAACTTTTAAATTTTCCGTCTACTCTTTTTACATCAACAGACAAGACTACACACAATGTCTCCATATGCGTGACTTCTTCGATTAATTTTGGTTTCTTATCGCACTGAATTTAACACTCCGCTTTATCTGCTCCGCTTTTGGCACTCTGTCAAAAATCATCTAGTGTGTTTTATCCACCACCAACAGTAAGTGGAATAAATATCTGACTTGCCACTTCCTTTAAAATATCAGTAAAAAGCCCTCTTTCCTCAACAGTTGCCATAATATCATCACAAGTTCATCTGCACGGTTTATTATAAAACTTTGCTAACTCAGCGGGATTATCAACTTCTTTTATCCCAGTAAAATTAACGCCTTTTACTGCTTTCTCATTTCTTACGTCCAAACAGGAACAATTCTCTTTTGCAAGCATTTTTACACCCACTTTCTTTAATATGCAATATTTTACATTTTCAATTTCATTTAAACCGTAAATGTTGTTGCTAACTTCCAATATTCTTTTAAATCAAAATTCCCGGAATAAATCGCTTTCAACAATAGCTCCATAAACCCCGTTTTTATTAAGTTCCTTTATTTCATCTAAAAATAATTCCACGAGAGCTATAATATCATTTTACTATTTTTGGACAATTTTATAAATTTCAAGATTTGTGCCATTTAACATTTCCATCTTTTTGAAATATCAGTATAAATTATTGTTTTTACTCAATGTCGATAACTTTTTACAAAAAGCTCAACTGGTTTAATTCAACGGTTTCTGTCCATCCCTTTACAGCGACTTTTTCATTTTTCACATCCAGAAACTGCAATTTTATCTCCATATACCATTTCTCTTAAAAACTCTTCATTTTCAGCAGCAATTGTTCCCAAAATAACTCTATTTACACCTAACTCAATATATATATTCTCTCTTCATCACGAATTCGCACCAACGAACATCACTCTTTTCAACCAGTTCCTTTATAACTTCATAATTTTTAGTATCTTTCCATCTTTTGCCCCATCAAATCTACAATATGAAGATGAGTTTATTTTTATTATCCAAAACTTCAACAGGATTTTTAAAAAACACTTCCCTTGATTATAATCTCCCTGTTTCAGTCCTCTGCTGACCGTTATGTAAGTCTATCGCTGGAAAATCTCTATCATAATTTAATCTCCTTCAAATATTATATGTTTTTATCTTATAATTCTATTCTTTAAATGTCTTTGCAAATTTTTCAAAAAGTTAGGTTATTCCAAAACACAAAGATCTAATATTTGGAATATCTGCTCCAACAACTATACTCAAATTCTAACTTTGATAAAAACTCTCAAAATGTTAATCAAACATTCTCTATCCAAATGAAATGTTTTCTTATTATTGCATAATCAGTTTTATTCGCCTTTACCAGCTCTGATTTTATATACCAGTTTTGATACTGTTGTAGTACAATGTCTTCACGCGGCTTATCCTTCAAAATTTTCGTAATCAAAAATCAATTTCCATCCTGCATGCGGTTCTCATTTTAAATAAAAACTTATCGCAAACCATCCGCTGTTAATTTATAGCCCATGCGCTGCTCATCGGAAATACTGGGATTCCTCTGTTTTTGTTTGTCATCGCTACGCATCTTCATAATGGATTTAAACTTGCAAGTCTTAACTTTTCATCATTTTTCTAACATTCGGATACCTCTTCCTATCGGCTATATGTTACAGCAATTCTGGTGATTAGATAATCAGGATATTCTTTTTAAGTTTTTCATAATTTTTATCAAACGCTACTGTATCTCCTTTGTTAGAATAATACATATTTGATAATTTTGACACTTCATAAGTTATATTTTTCATACCGCTTCAAAATTATTTAATTTTTCAACTATCACTTCTTCCAGTGCATTATAAATATTTATCAAATTTTCTGACAATACAAAATTCTTCTCATTCTTTTTCCTAGATTCTTCAATTTCTAATGCTAGTGCTCCTATCAGGTTCACTCACTACATTAGGTATTTTTATCCAGTTCTATTGTTTTTACTATTGTCTAGAAACTCCTAATTTTGACAAATCCTGCCCTTATCATTCACTTCGGCTTTTAGCATTCATATTCACTACAACAAGGAAGCATCAATAATATCATCATAAGTACCTCTTTTCTCAATTAAAATAGAGATTATCAAAAGCTAGAAAATCAATAAATTAAACAAAATAATCATAATGTTAATTTTTATTTTATTAATTCTCCCAGTTTTTATAGCTTCAATCAGTATCTCCCACTTTTCAGGATAGAACTGCATTCCATAGACATTTTCATACAATTCCAGGTATGTCCCGTACTCTGAATATGTGACAAGTTTGTTTTTGTATCAGTTTTTGCAAAAATATGGATGAGACATAATCAAAACATATTATTATTGTCTACATCTTTTAAAATTTTATCATCCCTTAAATCCATCATTTGTGTAACTGTTTCCATCCCATGTGAGGTATTTTTCAAATCAGGTTTTTAGGGATATATATATTTCCTCAACTGTTCTCATTTATAAGCCCAAGTCCTTCATATTCACCATATTCTAACTTTTTCAAAAAGCATCTGCATACCAAGACAAATTCCCAAAAAGTGGCTTTCCGTTCTTCACTTCATTTATCAAAAATCTCTTTTAGCCCATATTTTCCAAATTCCCATGCATCTCTAAAAGCCCCCGACTCCTGGCAATGTATCCCTTAGCATATCTCTTCAATATTAGTTAGTCAGCTTCGTATCCAGTCCGACATAGTTTAAAGAAGAAAAGTAAGGAAAAAGATTTCCTACTCCATGATAATCACTGCATGCATAAGTAAAAATCCTTTCTATTTTGTGTTTATTTTTAATAATTTTATATACATTTTGATCATTTTGTTTTATCAATTCTATTCTTCCATTATTTAATTTATCAAATAAGTTAGTGCTTCTATGTCTTTGTTATCATTTCCCTGTATTTCAAAATCTCACTCATTATTTTTGTGCTTCATCTTTTGTTTTTCTTTATTATTCTTATCAATTTATACTGCTACATGACCAATCATACCAGTGCATTTTACCACTGGATTAACAACCAAAGCAACATCTAACCCCAACATATTATATGCTGTATTATCATTTAAAAGCTTTTGATTGTATACCATATTCTTTTACTTTTCGCTCCATTTTGATCTTTTTGCGCTTATATATTTCACATTTTTCTATGTTCTTTTTGTTGATTGTTTGAGATAATCTTCATTATAATTTTGGCTTACTATTGGCTCAAGATATGTTGCAAACAATACAGATAAAAAGAGGTACCAGTATTCTGATATTAATTTACATTTCTCTTCTATATTTTTAAAAATTTCTTCTGCTTTATCTTTTTCCTTTTGAAATATCCTTTAATTCATTGATTTGATTTTTGTAAAATTTTAGCTTACGCAGATCACGATTTTATATTTTGAATAGAAATTGATTGCTTTGTTGTTGCATTTCATTTTTCCAAAATATAACAATGTTTTTGAATATTTTTAAAAATTCTTCATTGCCCTATAATTTACTTTTTATCATTTTCAGAAATTTTTGAATATTTGCTATTCCTTTTTCAATAAGACTACCATTAATTTGTGCCATAAAATACTGACCTGTTATAATGGACATTACAGAGCCCACCAATAATTTGGGGAGTATTAGATAATGGCTTGAATTTTGCTTAGCATCCTACGATTTCATTATTCACCATTGTAATATTTTCCTCTAACATCAGCGATTTTTTGGAGCAACTTTTTGTAACGCTCCTAATCCTTTGTCATATATTGCTCTATAAGCATCTTTATTATTTTTGTAAATTTACTACTGCTGGGAGACATTTTGCATTAAAATTATCTAATTTCCCAACTAAATTTATATCTATGATAACTATTTATATTTTTATTAAATTCTAATAAAATTATCATCAATTTCGATACCTAGTTCTCGCATAGTTTTATTAGAAAATCATATCTACAATTTTTATAATTGCATTCCACATATCCTTTCTTAATATGTTAAAAATCTAGTACTATAAAATTATTTGCCCTTTCATTCTTGTTATACCATAAAATTACTATAAAATAATTTTTACTTTTTATTAAAATTTGGAATTTATATCGATATAAACAAAAAGAAGCATAATATAACCACCTCTTCTTGCTTCATATAATCAATTATTTTCACTATTTTACATTCCACTTTAACTCCATAAAATGCCATTCCCATATATACAATTTCCTTTTACTCCTTTTTTCTTTTTAACATTACAGGATATGTATGTTCAATTTTGAGTTCAATGCTTCTTTTACTTTTTATTTCAAGTTCTTCTACAGTTTTAGCCACTTTAAACTCAAAAATATATCCTATATTATATTTATCGCTCCAAAGCTAAATCGTTCCTTCCATACCCTGTTTCATTGTTGACACTGTATATTCGCTGTCAAGATACAACATCATTCCTAAAATTAATACTGATATGGTTTTTCTGTTTTTAGAAGTATCATAATAGCTCATTGACACTAAAACATTTCATTCAAAATTTCTTCAAATTTTTCCAATTTCCAAAGATTTTTCAAATGCTTTTATCATTTCTTTAAATCTGCTTGAACCACCCGGATTGCGGACAACATATCTTTATGTTTTATCTCATAATTTGGCAATTTGAAAGTATACTCATTCATAGCTTTCTTTTTCTTCAACAGTTAAATAACCTCCAAAAAGTAATAGTTTGCCACACTTCTTCGGATCCTTCAAATTATCCATATTTGAAGGCCATATACAGATCTGTTCTGTCGTTCCGTTATTAAATAAATCCTTTAACTCGTCAGAATAATTCTTTGTTAGAATTTTCTATTGCTGAATGTATCAGTCTGTTATCGAAGTGTTTATCAATAAACATTGATTTCTTTTTCATCGAGATAATTAGTATACTCCACGGATTATAAATTTGAATCTTTCCGAACTTTCTAGCCATTTATACCATTTTCTCACTTCTTCAATATTTTTTAGTCTCATAATATTCCAAAGCATTTTTACTTCTGTTTCAATCAGACCAAAACTTTCTGCATATTTATTATTCAAAACTGTATAAGTTTTCAAATTATTCAAGCGGAAAATATCCCTTCCTTTGCCACCCTAAGTATCCCTGTTACAACCGAAATTCCAAATATTCATTATCCTTTAACGCATTTGAGTAAAAACTTTTAAAAATCTTCTGTGACTTTCATAATATCCCTCATTCCACGCACTTGTCATGGGAGTATCGTATTCATCTATTAAAATAATTACTTTTTACCATAATATTCATATAAATATCTTGATAGATTTTTATTGAACTCTCCCAGTCAGCCTCTTCTATCCATATTTTTCAAATTCAACTAAATCTCTTTTTAAAATTTTTAGAAATATACTCAAATTTATCATACAAATTTGAACAGATTTTTAATATTTGAAAAGCTATCTTCCCAACTTTCTGCTTCAGCATTTCTCATACTTATAAAAATCACTGGATTTTTGTCCCTGATGTTCCATATACTCACTTTTAGAAATATACAGGTTCTCAAATAACTTTTTATTTTCTTCAGCATTTTTCCACATCAAAAGTATTTCAGCATTGATAAATTTAAGCTTTTTCCAAATCTTACGGGCGCCTTAAATAATTTAACTTCTGATAAATCTTCATTATTTCTTCTATAAATTTAGTTTTGTCAATATAATAAGCATTTCGTAGTTATTATTTCCTTAAAATCGGATTTTTCCTATTGCTAGTCCTTTTTCTCATATCTTTCATAATTAAAACCTTTTTCCTTCCTTTTTATTAATTAAATGTATAAAATATTTACTTAAGGAAAATTTTTAAAAATAATAATCAACAATATAATCAATTTGTAATTGTAAGTATATCAAAAATTTTATTATTCTTTAATTTTTGTTATTTTTGTTTGTAATATAATATTTTTCTTTTTCCAAATCAATAATTTTTCTTCTATTGTTATTGTTTTCCTTGTAATTCTCACCAATTCCTTCTATCATTTCTATAAATTCTTCAGCAATTTCAATATTTTTCATTTAATCCATTTTTAATTTTTCAAATTCTTCTCTGTTTGTCTTCTTTTTAGAAAATCTTCCATTTCTTCTAATTTATTTAATTTTTCTTTTATCACTTAATCTTAAAGTTGATATAATTTTGTTACTTCATTTATATTTTTGTTTTATTTGAAATTGATGACCTATTAATATTTTTCATAGCTTGAATTAATACTTTCAGATTGTCATAATTTAATAAAAATTAAATTTTAATCCTTTATATACATCAATTGCTTGTTCTTCCCATTTTGCACCTCTATGTATGTTATTTTTGGAAAACCAATTTTTATCATTAAAATCTTTTTATTTTATTTTTCCTGTCCTTCTAATCTTTCTAATGTTTCTTTTTAATTCATTTAAGGAAATATTGTTATCATTTTAAATATTCTGTTAAAAATATTTAAATTATTTTATCTTGAATATGAATATTCAGTTACTTTTTGTTATTATTTCTAAATTTTTATTGTTTAATTTTTCCATCTGTTTTAAACCTTTCATTTTTGTATAACTTTTCTTTTTAATTCTAATTGTTTTTCTGTAATTTTTATCATAATTAACTTTTTCTTCATGGAAAGATATAATTTCTATTTTATCAAATTTTATTTATTATTTTTCCATTCAGATATATTATTTTTCAGTTTCTATTATTTTATCTTTCCATTCTATACTCATTTTCACAATCTATATTCTTCTGTAAGATTTAGATAATTTTGTAACTCATTTTGTGAAAATAATTGCTTCCGACATAACTATTTGCATTTTCATATTTTCATCCATTATTTCTAATTTATTAGCATTATGATTAACCATGTCTACTGCCTTTTCAATAATTCTTGCCCCTACAAAATACTAATCCTGAGACCTAGCATTGTTGTAATTCCAACAGAGAGACGTCTGATACTGTATTAGAATTTCCTATTGATTGAATTGCTTTTTCTACGGCATCTGTTATATTTAATCCATTGAATAATGGTATTAAAAGCAATCCACTTAAAATTAAAGATAAAATTTCTTCTCATTCGATTATTACCATTATTAATATTTGAATATGGTTTTTAGCATTAAGTATCATATTTATTAATTTTTCTTATCGACTTTATAATTGTAGTTGCTGTTGTAGAAAATATATTTATGAGAGTTGTAACTATTGTTTCTAAGATACCATTTGTTAAAGATTTTATGATTTTTACAATAATATCTTTTATATTAAAAATTATAATGTTATTTCCAGTCCTCTAATTAACTTTTAAAAATCAAAATAGCGTCTTTTGTAGTATGTTCTTTTAATATAACATAAAAATTCTCTATTTCCAATTAACATAACTTCAGAAACTGTTGTTTTTATAGCCATGTTTCCTTTTTCTCCCCGATTCTTTTATTAAATCCTCTCTAAATTTTTACCAGAAATAATATGCATTATTTATCTTTTTATCAATGGCTTTTTAGATTTTTAGATGAATTAATTCAGAATTTACACTCTCTAACTTTTTAATTTGCTTCTTTCTTTCTTTTCTTTTTGGTGTTAAATCTTTTTCAGATAATTCTTTTTAATCTTTTTCATCTTTTTCTTTTCTATTATTTAGAAATTCAATAAATTCATTTGGAGTTTTTCTTTCTTTTTACTTTTATTAGCACTTTCCTTATAGGAATTAAATTTTTCTTTTTATATTTGCTAGAGAGTTGGCCCATCAATTCCAGCTAACACTCTTCCTTTTATCATCATGTATTTCTTTTTGATGAATATACATGTTCTAAATTATATTTCTCATCTCTCGATTAAATTTTTAATCCACTATATTCACTCTATTAATTCTCCATTTTCTCTACTGAATTCTCTTTGTTTATGTTTACATATATATTATTATCATGATATTTTGAGCATCATATTTTCTCTTTATTTTTCATATTCTTGTTCATTTTTGAAATTTTTATACTCTACTCCATTTCTAACGTTATAGATTGTATCTCACTTCTCCACCTCTTCTATCTTTCATACTTTCGTTAACACTGTAAATCCTAAAATTTTCCGTTATAACTTCTTCTAATATTTCAATATTTTCATTTTATATTTTTCTGATTTCAATAAATCAATTTCTTCTTCAATTTCTTTAGTAAAACTCTCATATTCTCAATAAATTTCTTTATTTGAATCAAAATTTAAATTATTTTTTATTTTCCCATTTCTATTTCTCCTAATAATATATTTTTCTATTTTTCCTATATACAAGAAATAATAAATATATTTTTAAATAGTTTTCTTGTAGTAGTTGAAAAACTTTTCATCTTCTTAATTCTCATTAAACCAAAACCCCTTTAGTCGAAGGAATCTCATCTCTACTTCTCATCAATACTTACAGCCTCCGCCAAAGCTCTAGCAACTCCTTTTAAAAAATCGACTCAATTATATGATGCGAATTTGTCCCTACCATATTCTTTATATGCAACGTCGCATTCAAAATGCCGTATAAAGCCAATAAAAAAACTCTTCCACCAATTCTGTGTCAAAAAGTCCCAACTTTTTCAGTCGGAATATTCACATCAAAAATTCAAAAATATCTCACGCTTAAATCAACAGCAACTAATGTCAAAGCCTCATCCATCGGCGGAAAAAGTTCCCATACCTTCTCACACCCTTCAAGTCCCCTAACGCCTCGTAAAAACATTTCCCCAAATGCAATTCCAATATCCTCCAGTACTATGGTGATCATCCACCTGCGTATCCCCATCACAATAAACCTTCAAATCAAATCTCCTATGCTTCGCAAACAAGTCAAAGCATATGATCTGAAAAATCCAACCCCTGTATTATTTTCATATTTCCCAGTTCCATCAATATTTAATTCAACTTTTTATTTTTGTTTCAAATGTATTTCTCTCAATTTTAGATTTTCTCATAACTTCATCCTTTCGTTATACCTTTAATTATAAATAGTATAATCTATCTCTTTTTCAAGATTGACTAAAAACAAAGAAATTTGTTTTGAAATATTAAAAATCGTGTTATAATTTAGTGGGTAATTTAATTTATTAAAAATATAGGAGGTGAAAAGTATGCTTACTTCTGATGAGAAGCTGAAAATTTTATAAAAAGATTTGGTTTTGACTTTGAGTAAAATTGATAAAAATCAAATAATTTCTTTAATAAATGAAGAATTTGAAAGAGCAGTTGAAGAGAAAAAAGATGTTTTTATGATAGTTCTGAATGTCTACGTGTATTGTGCGGATATTTGTTTTTTGTTTAGGCGATATTTCTGATGTTCCGTTATTAGAAAAAGTAAAATATAAAATTGATATGGATATGGGAGTTGCAATTGACGGCATATGGATTATTAGTTTAGAAAAATAATGGTATAGAGATGAAAGAATACGATATTCCATCAAAAAAGTTATAAAAAGATTTTTGTAGATTTTTATAAAAATTATTATAGTTTATCAAATATTAAATAAATTTTCTTATTAATTAAATATATAAAAATTCCATTAAATAATATATTGAACTTTTTAAAGATTTACATTTAATGGAATTTACAATTTAGATTTTTATTTTTACTAATTAAGTAAGGAGGTTGGAACTTCTTAAAATACAATTTCTGTTTTTTTCAAAGGGGATATAGTCTAAAAATAATTTCTTCCAATTTCTTAATAAAAATCTCCATTTCCTCATCCGTTCCAATTGTAACCCTCAAATAATTATCAATTCTATCTTTTGCAAAATATCTTACTAAAAACTCCATTTTTCTTTTAGCTGTTTATACAAACTCGTCTGCGAAAACTTTGTTATGAGAAATAAAAATAAAATTAGCACTCGAATTTAAAACTTTAAATCCTAATTTTTTCAATTTTTCAACCGTTTTTTTCTCTAGTCTGAATAATTTTTAGCATTAGTCTTTTTCAAAATATTCATCGTCTTTAAACGACTCGATTCCAGCTTCAATTGAAATTCTGTCGATTGTGTATGAGTTAAATGAAAATTTTAGTCTATTTAACCCCTTCAATTATAGTTTTCAGATCCAAGTGCATATCCAAGCCGTATTCCCGCCATAGAACGTGATTTTGAAAATGTTTGAACTACAAGAACGTTATCGTATTTATTTATTAATTTTACAGCACTTTCTGCCCTAAAGTCAACATACGCCTCATCAACGATAACTAGCTGATTTGGATTATTTTTACTATTTCTTCAATTTCATCCAATTTTTAAAGCAATCGAAGTTGGTGCATTCAGATTTGCGATAACTATATGCCCATCAAGCCAAAATATTTTTTTGAATTTCAATTTTAAAACTCTATCATTTAAAGAATTTTGACTTCCTTCACATTAAATAAATCGGCATAAACTGGATAAAAACTGTATGTAATATCTGGATAATACACTTTATCTCCCGCATTAAAAATGTCATAAAAATAAATGCAGAACTTCATCCGATCCATTTCCAATAAACACCTGCTTATGTGTAACTTTATCGTTTAGTTTTATTAGAAAAATATTCAGCAATAACTTTTCCAAGCTCCATTACATACTGGATCTGGATACAATTTCAAATCTTCTAAATTCATCAGATTTTATTTTTCTATAACTTTTGCTGATGGCCGATAAGGATTTTCATTTGTATTAAGTTTAATATATTTTTGTCTTTCGGCTGTTCTCGGCGTGTAAGGCTCTATTTCCTTTATTTTGTCATTCCAAAAATTTACTCATTTTATAACTTCCTCCTTATACAATTTTTTACTTGAATTCTGACAAAATCATATAATTTATCCTTTGTCTCCCATTTTCCATTTACTTTTTTTGAACTCAAGAATATTACTTTCTTCAGTGAGTTTCACTCAATTCTTTTTCTTATTTCTTCCCCAAATATTTTAAGATTTTTCTCTTTTTTGATTACTTAAATCGCTAATGTGTTCCAAATTATTTGTTTCTTCATCTGTTACTCCTGCTTTTTGTTGCTTTTTCCAGTTCTTCATCGCCACGGAAAGATTATCAAATCAGGTAATATTTTCAATTATTTCCACTTTAGCACTATTTTTACCTGTAAAAAGAAATAGATTTTTGGAACATATTTTACTTTTAGATAAAGCCAGTTATCATTTCATTTGCCATAAGTTCAAACATTTTATCAAAAATTCTATATCTTTATTATAGTAATTATTGTTATTATGATATTGATTTTCATATTTCTTAAAAACATAATTCTTGATTTTTCCAACATAATATCACGAGTTTCATAATCACTAATTATTTTTATTAACAATATTTTTCAATTTCTTTACTATCCCTATCAACTTCACTTTGTGAAATTTTTAACCCCACTTTTTCACAAAAACTTCATAATTCTGTTGTGCCATTCCCAATGTTCCCAAAACAAACAATCCTAGTAGTATTTTTCATTAATTCCTCCAATTATTCTGTTATTAATTTTTGTTCTAATTATTTCTATTTTTGTAAAAATCTAAAATATTTATATGCCTAATTCCATCTTCGCTCAGATTCATTTCATCCATCGAAATTATAAACTTCTGAAAATTATCCTTAACTTTCTTTAATGGTGTTATCTCTCTCTTGAATGTATTTTCATCAAGTATCGTTGCTGACACTTGATAATATTCTCTTTCATTATTTCGTTCCGCTATAAAAATCTATTTCGGAATCTCCAATTTTACCAATATACAGTATATCCACGCCTAATCAATTCCAAATAAACTATATTTTTCCAAAAATATGCCCAATATCGCTATGTTTTTATTTATAAGCAATTTTCTTAGTCCTATGTCAACTATATAATATTTCTCCAGCGATTTTTAAATGCTGTTTTCCTTTTTATGTCATAACGTCCAGCTTTGTACAATATAAACGACGATTTCAAAGGCTTCTATATAATTTTCAACGGTAGAAGATGTCGTTTTTCTGCCATAAGAAACAAGTGTATCTGCTATTTTTAGGGCGAAACAATATTTCCAATGTTTTCAAATAGAAATTTTTACTACAGATTCAAGCAAAGTAATGTCCTGTACTTTATTTCTTGCAACTATATCTTTTAGCAAAACTGTATTATATATTCCCATTAAATAGTCTTTTCTTATGTCATCATCATTTATTTGTGTCGCATAAGGAAATCCGCCATTTTCAAAAATATTTATTCAAGACTGTCTCATATCCTGTGTTTCATCCAATTTAAGATATTCAGAAAAAGACAAGGGGCAATATAGATATTTCAATATATCTGCCTGACAAGCAGTGTTGCCAATTCGCTGATAACATCATCGCATTGGAGCCTGTTATATAAATATCTGTGTTATCCTTTTATAAATAAAGAATCCACTGCCCTTTTGAAAATTCTCAACTTCCTGAGTTTCATCAATAAATATATATAATATTAGGAAGAAGTCTTTCGTTTATATATTGATACAATAATTTATAATCTTTTAAATCTTCAAACTTTAAATCCTCAAAATTTATGGAAATTATCTGTTCTTCCAAGACACCAGATTCTATTAAAAATTTCTAAATTGAGATAGCAATGTAGATTTTTCCACACCGCCTAACGCCTGTAATAACTTTTTATTATTTGCATATCTTTTTATTTTTCAATTTTTTCCAAGTATTCAGTTCTTTTTAACCATAAAATCACCTCACTACAAAGTATACCAGAAAAATAATCAATTTTTATTTTCAAATCACTCCAAAAATTTTAAAAATTTTTATCTTCTAAAATAAAAACTTTCAAAAATTAAATACTTTTTATTTTTAAAAATGAAAAATTTTAGTATTTTGAAAAAGCCTGAAAACTAGAAATTTATAATTTTCAATCTTATCAAAAATTATTAAAAATCTGTTTTCAGACAAATTCTATTTTTATTTATCAAATCTTTTTGAAACTGAACGAGCATGTACTGTAAGCCCTTCATTTTCAGCAAATTTAGTACTTTATCGTCACTTCTTCAAGTCCTTGTTTTTGAATAGTAAATAAACGAAAGATTTTTAACGAAATCGTCTACTGAGAGTGGAGAAGAGAATTTGGCGTACCGCTTGTCGGCAATGTGTGATTTGGGCCTGCTAGATAATCTCCAATTGGTTCCAGGCGTGTTGTGTCCCATAAATATTGATCCTGCGTTTTTATTCTTGGCAATAATTCAAATGGATTTTCTCTGCCAGTTCCAAATGTTGCGGTGCAACATAATTGCTTACAAAGACAACTATCATCCATATTGTCTACAATAACTATTCTTCCTTGAGTTTCAATTGACGCCCTTGCAATTTCCTCTCTTGGCAATTCCTTTAGCTGCTTTTCCAATTCCTTAGTAACTTCATTTGCCAACTTTTCAGAAGTCGTATAACTAATATGCGAGTGCGCCAGTTTGTCGTGTTCCGCCTGTGATAATAAATCTGCTTACTGTATGAACTGGGTCTGCACTTTCATCAGCAATTACTAAAGCGCTCACTCGGTCCTGCTATCATGTCAATCGAAACTTCCCCATAAACCATTTTTAGCCATTGCAACATAAATATTTCCTGGTCCGCCAATTTTATATACTTTTGGAATAGTTTCCGTACCATAACTAAAGCCTATTGACTGAGAACCACCCACTTTAAAAGATTCTGTCAACTCGGAAATTTTTGCAACAAGAATAGAGGATAAAATTGTTCCATCTGCAGTTGGAGGTGTTACCATTATAATTTCATCACATCCAGCAATTTTAGCTGGAACTGTCATTCTATAAGCACAGTCGAAGTGGGTAGTCGCTGTTCCTCCAGGTACATAAAGTCCAACTTTTTCAATCGGATTAACTACTTGCCCCAAAATTACGCCATTTTCCTGTCTTATTAAAAATCATTTTCCTAACTTGCTTTTCATTGAAATTTCTTGATGTTGTCGTGTGAATACTGGAATAACTTCCATTAATTCCTTGTCAATTGTGTCAAGGCTTTTTGAATTTCCTCCTGTGTAACTTCCGTGATTTTCCAGTTTTACACCATCAAATTTTTCAGTATATTCTATCAAAGCCTTTATCTCCTCTAGCTTTAACATCTTTCAAAATGCTTTCCACAGTTTCATTTACATCATCGTATGAAAAGCTGACTTCTAGCAGCTCTTTTCCAAATCAACATTTTTGAATACTTTTATCGTCTTAATCATAACGCATCACTCCATTTCCACTTTTTATTATATTTAAAATATTTTTATCAATATTTTTATTTTACAAAATTTCTTTTTATCTTATTAACAATTTCCTCGATTTTTATTCTTAAATCTGTAACTTGATTTATTGTGCTCAAAGTCGACTTATATCTTCGATGTTTGTAAGAATCTTCAAATTATTTTCCTTCAAAGTTGTCCCAGTTTCAACTATATCCATGCTATCACATCCGAAAGCCCCAAAATCGGTGCTATTTCAATAGAACCGTTTAATTTTATAAGCTCTACATCCCTATTAATTGAGTCAAAAGTATTTTTCGCCACATTAAGATGCTTTTGTTGCAACCACAAGAGGCCTGTCAAAAATTTTCCTGTAAAATCCATCGGTCCTGCAATCGAAAACCTGCATTTCCCAAATCCCAAGTCCATTAATTCATACACATCAGGATTTTCTTCAAGCAGTATATCCCTTCCTACAACTCCAATATCCGCACTTCCCTTTTCCACATAGACCCCACATCCGACGAGCTTCACCAAAAGAAATCTAATATCCTCATTCTCAAAAATCAGTTTCCTATTATCTTCCTTCATTTCCGAACTTTTCATAACCTATCAAATACATCCACTTTATTTCCTAATCTCCCTTTAGGAAGAGCTATATTTGATCATACTATTCCTCCTTTTTAATTCCCGTTTTTTGAAAATATATTTCTCATCAAAATTAAAAATTTCAAAATCACTTTCCACTAAATTCTCAATATTTTCCGTCCTTACTCTGAGCCCCTTTTTCTGAAAATCATTCTGAATTTCCACCAATTTTTCAAAAATCACTGTTATCATACGCAATCAAAAATTTCAAAATCCTTTTTATCCGTATCCTTATAATACCCTTTTAATCCATCAGTCAAAATCGCAAATCCAACCGCTCCAGTATCAACTCCAAATTTTTCAAACAATTTGTCGTATCTGCCACCAGTTAAAATTACGTTTGGAAAAGCGCTAATATACCCTTGCATATATATTCCATTGTAATAATTCAAATTTTTACATGAAAAAGTCAAATATAATTTTTGATTTCTTGTAAAATTTCATCAATAAACTGTTTAACTGTTTAAGTTCAGATAATATTTTTCGTATTGCCATTTGTTTCATACTTTAAAAGTTCCTTTTTCAATATTTTCCAAATTCCTGACAATTCCAGGAATTTTATAAATTAATTTTTCACATTTTCTGAAATATGTTCATTTCTTTTTAGTATTTTTGTATATCGTGGCTGTTTTTCTATTAATGCAATCCAATATTTCTTCTTTTTATTTCATATTCCAAATCAGAAATTATCAAAAACCGAAGAAATAAATCCCGCATCACGATAAAACAATTATACTTATTTATAATATCCGACTTTTTACTGCAAGATTAATAATCTCAAAATCCAAAAACGTCGATTCTTTCCCAATTAATTCAATCCTCAGCTGTTCATCCTCTTCGTAACCAACATATTTTTGTCAAATTGTAAAGTATTTTCCTGATAATAAATTTTTACTGTATTTCAAAGACTGATCTTTAGACACCTTTTTTTAGCAACGAAACAACGTAATATCAGGTCTTAACGCTGACAATTTTCCATTCGGACTCATAACAGTCAATACATTTCTATCAATGAAAATCCTTATTTTTCATTATACAATCATATTCCTCAAAACTCGGAAGAGAAATCTTTTTATATCCATACGAATCATACATTTTCCGTATATTTAGTAACACTAAATCTACTCATATATATATAATTTTTCATAATTTACTACACTTTCCACACCTGTTTTACTTTTATCTTATCATATAATCAGAATAATTGCAGGAAGTTTTTACACTCCTTTCATTTAAATATTTTCTATAAATCTTTTTCTCCACGCCCACGCTACTCGAAAAGAACCTCACAAACCTTTTTCAATTTTAGAAAATCCAGTTCCTTTTTAATAAATTTTCAACATAATCAGCCAGATAAAGCATTCATTACCCCGCGATTGATTACAGAAACGTTTTCTCAACTTGCTCTTTCCTTGCTCCTCTTGACAATGCAAATTCTTTCCAATAATTCAGTTGTCTATTTGATACTATTATAAATATTCCATCTTTATCAAGATTCTTATAAATCCAAAAATGGATTATCAACAAATTGCAAAACTAAAAGACACAAACATAGCTTAGAAAATTTTCATTATTTTGTATAATTTTCAAATTTATCACAAATATATTCTCAAATTATTATATTCATTTTTATAATATTTTATCATAATCTCGCTAGGTTCTACTACTGTTATTTTTGAATCTTTATAAATATCTGATAAATTTTTGATTTCTAAACTTTGTCCACCTATTGATAAAATATCCTTTATTTCCAAAATTTTATCTTCAACTTTTTAAAACAGAATTAATAATATTTCAATCATTAAGTCATGCATGCAGGTATTTTTCTTTCTTATATCTTCCAAATAACTATCAGTCATAAATTCTTTCATAAATCTTTCTCCTAATTTAACATTTCAAAATATGTAATAATTTTATTTCAACTTTGAAATTATATGCCCAAATCTCCTAGGAATTAAACATATAAAAAGCTAAAAAATTTAACAATTTAAATACTTATAATACCCCTTAAATTCCTCATCAGACCTCATTTTTCCTAGCAAAAACACTCTAACTCAGACTTTTTCCTATCTTCATCCAAAAACAAGTTTATACGAAAATCAATATGAATATGCTTCCTTCACTTTTTACAGGATTCTCAGGAATCTCAATCATATTCACATCTATCAATCCTATAGTTTGCATATTTTCATCAACTTTTGCAAAAACTCAGTTTCTTCAGAAAATTCACGGATAGCAGTATCCAAAAGGCATTTCACCATTTTCTACATGTCCTGCTGGCAGTAAAATAGTTTTTAAATACGGATCTTTTCTGTAAAATAACATTTTCCCGATTCTTAAAAACTACAGCACCTGCTGATAAATGAGATTTCTGGACTTTCTATTCGTTAAATCCTCTATTTTTGTTTTGTGATAATGTTTTCTGAAATTTTTCTATTTTTTGTTTTCAATTCAGACTCGTATTCTGATAAATTTTTGTCAAATGTAAGAAATTTATATTTCTCATTTTCAAAATTTTCTCCTTTTTGAATATTTTCTTTAATTTTATAATAATACTACTTTTAAAATAGAACTCAAAAGCTATGACTATTTACTCAAACCCTAAGTTTGTATAATTTTTAATAGTTTAATTTTTAAACGGATTCGAGTATAAAATTAAATTTTTATTATAAACTTCCAGCATATTCAAAATATCCCTAGTTTCCTTTACATCATGAGACCCTCAAAATCCTTCCTCCATCTTGTACCATTAGACTCTCAAACATCAATGTTCCCATAAGTCTTTCTTCCAGTGACGGTCGAAATATTTTTCATTAAAACTTTTTCTTGAGAGTACGCAATCATAATTGGTAATTTTTATATCTCGCAAATATTTTACTGACTTAATTCTTTCCATATCTTCAGGTGTATTCATGCTGTTATTTGAAGAATATCCAACTCCTGGATCTATCGAAATTTTTCTTTCGAATTTCCAGTTTCTAAATTGATTTTATCCGCTCAGCAAAATAATTTTTCCAAATAATTTTTCAAGTTCGGAATTTTATCAAATCGTCCATTATTCATAACAACCAACGCGAGGCACTGTATTTTTCAACTAATTTTTCAATTTCTTTTCGAAGTGATCCATTAAAAATCATTAATAATGTCAATCCCAGCTTCAGCCCTTTTCAATAACTTCCTCAGTATCACTATCCAAAGCCAGTATAACGTCACGAGAACTCCTTTTTCACAGCCTCAATATGTTTTTCAGTCCGATTCCATTCTTCTTCTTCCGAAATATCGTCAAAAATTAGGCTTCGATGATTTTTCCTCCAAATTCAAATATTTTAGCCCTCATTTCTAATATCACTGCTCAACCCTTTTTAAAACCGTATCAATACTCCGAATTTCTCCCCCACCATCATAAAAATGAATCGGAGTAATATTTCAATTGAATAAATAACCGACTCAGTCGTTAAATCAAACTCAAACCTATTCCCCTTCCAAATAAGCCTATCTTTCTTTGTAAAAATATCTTTCCAATTTTTAATTCCATTTCAAATTCAAAACTATTTTCTGTTTTCAAAATCTCAACCAATTGTTTTAATTCTGAATATTTAAAAATAGCTGTAATCTCTTCATTTTTATTAAATATATATTCTTCTTTTCTTCCAAAAATTTCTCAAATTTACGTAATTCTTCTTTATTTCCCATTAAATTCAACAACAATATGAATCCTATTCTTAATTTTATTGATTTTAATCATTTTTCTTTCCTTTCTTAAATAGTATGCCTGTAATCTTTATTCTGATTAAATTAAAAACATTTTCAATCACTCTTTTTCACTTCCCAGCAAATAAAATGATCCCACTACAAAAATACACTCATCTTCATTCTCCTCAATTCCAATGCTTTCAAGCCTCTTTCAATATTTTTCAAATTATAATATTTTTAGGATTTTCAATTTTTATCTTTCAAAATATTTTTCAAAATCTCTGAATCTAATTTCTCTTTCTTCATTATTCGGCTCTGTAAGTATAAAATTATCTCAGCCATTTTTAAAAGATTCACATTTCTCCACTTCCTTATCCTTCAAAAATCCAACTACAAAAATCCTATTATCAAAATTCTTTTTAACATAATCTACAAATGCCTCAACACTATCCTCATTGTGCCTACATCCAAATACACATTTTCAATTTCCCAATCCATTCGTCCTGCAATTTGTAATGTTCCCAAAGCTCTATCCAATATTTCCTCTGTATTTCCTACACTATTTTTAGAGATTGTCAAAATCTAAAATACCACGTTAAAACTGTCGCTAGATTCTCAACTGTTGTTCACCTTTTAGCCCAAATCTAAAAGATAATACTCATTATTTTAAAATTTTTCCCAAAATCACGTAATTTCCAATTATTTCAGCTTTAATTTTGTTTTGAAATTCTAAAACTGTTTTAGATTTCGTCTTCTTTTTCATAAATATTTTTGCCTATTCTCTTCTATATTTTTCACTTTTCGAGTATATCAGCTATATCACAAATTTTTATATTTTTGCTTCTTTTCCAAAATTTCATAAACTTCATTCTCTGATTTGGAGCAATTATAACATTGCTCTGTTTTCTTCTATAATTTTTGACTTTGTTCAGCCGATTTCCTCAATTGTGTTTCCAAAATATTTTTATGATCAATCCCAATCTTTGCTAAAAATAGTATAATCAATTTTTGAAACTGCATCGTTGCATCCAGTTCCCTCAAGCCCACATTCCAAAATCAGAACAGTTCACATCCTATAAAATGTATCATCGCAATCAAAAACACCATTTCAAAATACATGATAAATCATTTTTCCAAATCCAAAATCCAGTTCATTTCAAAACCAGTCTTAACTTATTTTTACACTCTTCAAATTCCGAGCTCAGTAATTTCAATCCCATTAACCCAACTCAATTCATAAATTGTCCTTATTTGAGGACTCGTAAAATAATCCAACTTTATATCCCATTTTCACACAGATGCTATTAATCATATAACAAGTCGAACCTTTCCCATTCGTCCACTAACATGAATAACCTGAGACATCACTCAATGGATTATCCATTTTGTCTAAAAATTTTTGCAAACAATTTTACTCTTTTCTTTTCATATAATGATTCTTTTCGATCACTTTTTCTCCTATTTTTAAATCCTTTTATTCATTTGTAAGTTTAAAAATTCCAGTAAACACAGCATTTTTAAATTTTTAACTTTATTATTTTCTTCCTCCTCTGATAGAAGCCAGTAATCCTTGTTACTATAAATACTGTTATTATCTCGATTTTATTACTTTTACTTTTTATAATCTATCATATCGAAAACTTTGATTTTAATACTTTTATTTTTATTTCTCATTAAATTATTTAGTTCAACCATATCTTTTGCTAACATATAAAAGTAAATCTTTTTATATGTATTATCATATCCTTTAGGCTGAATACTGCTATCTTCATACTCTTTGGATATTAATTTTTCAAATTTCTTTTTCTTCTTCTTTTTGCTTCATAAGATAAAGTTTTATTTTTTTGTCAATATACTCAATAAATTCCTTTAATTCCATAATTTTTATCTACATTAGGAATTGACAAAACTTCTTTTCAAATTTCTCAAATCCTTGAACATCAATTAACAATGCAGATTTAGAAAATGCAATCCAGATAAATTCAGAAGAAACTATATCAAAATCAGACTTTGGAGCTGATGAAGGTAAATAATAGTTTGCTTTTGTCCTTTTTATAGTATTTTTAAAATATTAGAATTTTTTCAATATTCTATATTTTTCCTAATATTTGATTTTTATTTTAAATAAATCTTTTTCATTAAAGAAATCTAACTTTTTCATTTATATTAATATTAAATTTATCTAAAACGAATTTATTATCAATGCTATTAATTATCTTATCAGCAAACTCATAATCATCAAGTGTCCAAACAGGAATATTATTTTTATTAACCTCATTGTTATGTACCTTTAAATTGAATTAATTTACTACCATTCTGCGTAATAGAGTTTTCAACTGACTTAATATTTTCAATTTGCTTATCACTAAGTCTTCTAGTAATATTTTTACATCTGTACTAAAACCAATTAAATAAATTAAGTTAAATAAGAGAAAAATATATTTTTTCATTAATATGCACCTCTATCTTTCGTTCCATGTTGTCTTATTTTTATCCCATCCAAAAATTCCTTCTTTCTATCCACATTCTCCTTAAATTCGCCACTATAAAATGAGTTCTAGTCACAGAACCAATTTTATTAACCCTCTCATTTCAATGCACATGTGTCGTGCCTCAACCACAACAGCAACCCCAATGGATTTAATATTTCTATCAATGCAACATTTACAGTAATTTCTTCTTGAACACTCCAGTTTTTCGTAGAACAAATTCGACAAGTCTTGGTATCTTGCTAAGACCAATAACTTTATTCTCCCTCGGAATATACGTACACATGTACTTTTTCCAAAAATGGCAACATATGATGTTCACACATTGATGGTATTTCCTTTACAAGCACCATTTCTTGAGAATCACCTAAATCTACATCAAATAATTTATAATTTTCAAAATTATCTACACTTTTGTACTCAGAATCTCATCATACATTTTTGCAACTCTTTTTAGGAGTTTCAATAAGCCCTTCTCTATCAGCATCTTCTCCAATATTTATTAAAATTTCACGTACTGCGTTTTCAATATCTTTTTAATCTCGTTTCTTTATTTATGTTTTTGTTTTGTTTTTCATTTTCTTTCACCTTTCTTTTTATTTTTTTGATGCTTTTCAATTCTATTTTTGACAAACTTTGTTCGCATACATTTTTAGTTTTATACTAAACCCCATTTAAGAAATAAATTTATTACAAACTTTTTCTAGCAAAGGATAAATCTAAATTTATTACATTACTTTATATTTTGTAAATTTATTATTTATAATAAATGATATATTTGACTTCTGTCCAACTAACAGTATTCTTTATCTTTAATAAAAAGTGTTGATTCACTTGCAAAATAATAGTTATTTTATAATTCCAAAATTAATTCAGGTGTTTAATTTTTATAGATATAAGTATAATATATATAAACAAAACAATTAACGTCCGATAATTTAATTTTTAAAATTTATATAAAATTATTATAATTCTTTTTATGTTATTTCCTAATTTGAGTTACTATAAGTTTTACTAATTAGTTTTTCAAATCTGAGTGTTTGATCTCCTGCCTTATACTAACTCATTTATTTTTGTACAATTTCTTCTTTGCCAAAATACTCTCCATCGTAAATTTCAATCAATGGAACTAGTACAAATAATCTATTCAGCATTTCCTTATGTGGAACTATCAAATCAGGTTCGTTAATATCTGAAAAATCAAAAATATCAATATCAATTGTTCTTGGTCCCCATCTAATTTCCTTTTTCTATCAGTTCAGCTTCAATTTTATTTATGATTTTTAAAGATTTCTCTTGCTGAAAAAGTAGTTTCAATCTTAGTACTGCATTTAAAAATAAATCCTGCTCTAAATATCCAACAGGAGTTGTTTCGTATAATCGATTTTTCAACACTTCAATTCCTTCAGTTTTTCGAATTGCTTCAATAGCTTTTTGAATATATTCTTCTCTTTTTCAATATTACTGCCCAAACTTAAATAAACTTTGTTTTAGCCATTTTTATTTTATCCCTTTCTTTGTTCTATCTAATCTTTTTATCTGAATTTCAACGCTGTCGAAAATTCCATTAATTGGAACTGCCAATTTTCGTATATTTACTTGTACATATTCAATTTTTTCATTCAATTTTTCATTTCTTTTTATAATATCCAAAAGCCAATGTTTCCAGTAAATCTACTCTGCTTGCTTTCAACAATTTTTCTCTATTTTCCTATAACAATCTCCATAACTCAATGTACTATTTCATATCATCATTCTCAATAATTTTCCTTTGAAAGTGAAATAGATTTCAAATCAATTTCAATATTTTGTCCAATCTTCCTTCATAAACACCTATATATGAATGAAATTTCATGTTATTAATCTTTTATTTTTTATACAATTGAATCTCCCTCATTTTCGATTTAAAATTTGTATATTTTAACATATAAAATCTTAAAAATAAAATAGCATTCATTCAAAAATAAAAAGAGCATAACGCTATTAAACTTATGCTCTTAATATAAAAATTATAGTTTTTCTACTAAATCTTTCAAAGTAATCTTTTCATTTATCCTTTTAATTCCTCGTGTCTTAATCAAATTCAACATTTGCAACAAACATCCCAAATTTATCTCCAGTATCTATCTAACCCATCAAAATTATACGTCTGCAATCGCCATCGTTCTTCATTGCCAAAATTGCATCAGTCAACTGAATTTCTCCACCTTTTCCAGGTTTTGTCCTTTTTTAAATATAAGATTTCCAGGTTCCAATACATATCGCCCTAATGTCAGCGAGATTACTCGGAGCTTCATCAACTGATGGCTTCTCAATAAAATCTTCTACTGCTACTGTTTTCTATCAATTTGTTTTTTAATGGCTTTTATTATCCCATATTTTGATACATTTTCATGAGGAACTTCTGCTGCTCCTAAAATTGTACCGCCTTGTAATTCATTATATTTTTTCTATGTTGTTTTGTAACAAGGTTTTTGCCCTTATCTTTATCTGTATAACATTATCGTCTCCTAAAAGCACAACAAATGGCTCATCTCCCACAAACGCTTCTGCACAGCTTATTGCATGCCCTAAACTGATGGCTGACACATAAATATGTTTGACATTTCAAATATTATTTACAACTTTTAATAAATCTTTTTCCCTTTTTCTTCCAAAGTCTTTTTCCAGCTCATAGGAATAATCAAAATGAGTTTTTCAATCGACACCTTATTTCTTCCTGTAATAATCAAAATTTCTTCTATTCCTGCTTCAACTAGTTCTTCCACAAGATATTGCAATGCAGGCTTGTGCCTATTACAAGCATTTCTTTGGGTTGCGCTTTTGTTGCTGTGAAAACTCTCGTTCCAAGTCCAGCGGCTGGAATAACAGCTTTCTTATCGTGATACTCATAACTTTTCCCTCCAAAATATTGATAAACATTATTTTCATTCTAGAAAGAAAAGACTAGAACATATTGCTTTTAGAATTATGTTAAAATATGTGACCATCGTCCAGAATACGTAACTTTTTACTGCTAGTGGCTGAAATAAATTTAATTTTCAAAATAATCTTTTGCCTTCAGATTAGCCACCATCACAGTATTCTTTTTGTCTTTAGGTCGTCATTCATATTTTCCAATTATAATAATACTCTCCTAGAAATTGTACACAGAAACGCACTATTTCTTTATCCGGCAATGGAGTTTTTCCAAGATTTTTGTATCAATGTTTTGTAAAAGAAATCTTTGTAATCATTGAATTTTTATAAAACTCTTTCATGAAATCATCATTTTGTAGTTGTTGGAGCTACTTTTATGGCAACTCCTACATTCGCATTATAATCTTCATCTTCAATCGTATAATATGCCATTTTTACTTTGTCTCTATCACAAAAAATATCATTTGTACGCTTTTTCAGATTGAATATAACCCTGTCTAAAAATATATCAGGATGTAGGTGCAAAACTGCATGTATCACTAAATCACTGCATCAACTAAAAACATTAAGTGAAAATATTAATTTTTCATTTTATCTACATCCTTCATTTATCCAGTATGTTTAATTATACCATAATTTATTAAATAATTGTATTAATTTTTAAAAATTCCTAGAACGTTTTTCAACTCATTCCTGTGCCAAAAGCTCTTTCTTTTCTTATTAAATTCTTCCTGTGTTATTGTCCCTTCATCCAGTAATTTTTAAATTTAATAATTTCATCTCGACGAGATGGCTTTTTGAAGATTTTTGTGATTTTTCAATTTCTTCTATTGGAATCGTTTACAGCATTTACAAATGGAATAAGTGTCTTTTTAATACATTTTTACCCTAAACATGGGCGCCATCCCATATTTCTATCTCACCTACAAACAGCCCTTTTCCTATACTTTACAGCATTTACCTTGCTAAGTGGAGTTTTCAATCTGATTCTACGCCAAAAAGCATTCCTTTTATCCAAGAGAATAATTCTTTTGCTCGTTGAACAATAAGCCAAGTATGCCTTCATAGCACCCCTGAAGTCGCATAGGTAATAATTTCATCATCAGCCAATGTGTTTGTCAGTTCTTTAACTTCTTTTTGTTCCTCAAATTTATGCTCCACATTTTGACAGCATCAGCTTTATATCCTTCAAGCTTCTCATATTTATGCAATTCCTTTCTCAATCTATATTTTATCTAATTGTACTATGTTTTTAAGAAATTAATCAAAGGAATTTTTAATATAAAAATTTTACTTTTAATTTGTACCTTTTAAGCAACTAAATTTTTATATATAAAGACGATAATTTTTATATTTTTGTTGCATTTTAGGAACAAAAGTGTTATAATAAAAATATAAATATGGAGGAAATAATATGAATATTGGTAAAAGACTAAAGGAATTGCGAGGAAAATGCTTTCATCAATGGATTCCTTGTCGGAAGCTGAACAGAAAAATATAATTTAAAATATAACCAAGAGCATGATTTCACGCTGGGAAAAATAATCTATCTGAGCCATAGCGCAAATTTATGCACAGCTTATGCAAAATTTTTAATATTGACTTAGAATTATACAGCTGGTATTACAGACATAAAATCCAGCTCGAATCTTTTAACTCCTATTGAAATACTGGAAATTCAATGTACGGAAAAGCAAGCGCTGGAACAGGATACATCAATCTTTCTGAAGAAATAGGCGCTTATCCTGTGCACAAAGATATTATAGAATTTTTGCAATTAAAGTTTCGGAGAAAAGTATGACTGGACTTGATAAAAAGTATTCCTGATGGCTCCGATTGCCATCGTTGACCCTGAGCTTCTAGACAATCCAGCAACTTTAAATGGGAAAAGTTTTGTGTCTTTTGAATACATGACGAAACATATATAAAACAATTAATAATAGACAAGCAGGGAATTATAAAGGTGCGTTCATTCAATCACAGTTATGACGATATCGTAGTTTTAAATGCAGAATTATTATATTGTAAAGGCAGGTTATCAGAACTTTTTGTGGAAAATCAATGGTAAAAATAAAAATGGAGGTATAAATATGTCTAATAAAACAAAGAAGAAAAATTTGAATATATTGAGATGAAGTGGAGTTAAAATTCCTATTTTATCTATTCTAGATTCTGAGACTGAAACAGTTTCATTTGTTGATGGAGCGGAAGAATATCTTGAAAATTTAAACAATAAAATAAAGGAGGATAAAGAAAAATGACATTGGTCAGAGCCCTATTTCTGCAGTTATAGATGAAAAACGGCAATTTTGATTTTAAAAAGGATAAATTAGAATACCTTAAAAGAAATATATATGGCATTGATAAATTAAGTAAAGAAGCCCAAAATATAACCTATCTAATGATAAACGAGGTAGCTTTACTAAATAAGTCCAGAAACTTTTTCAATATATCAAATGTCTAATTTCTGACAGTTTTGTGTATACTAATAATGGTATTATCAGCGATGAAGATAGACTTCTAATTTCTCTTAATAAAGTATTTTTCATACTTTAGATATAAGAAGAAAGAAAACAGGAAAAATTAAGTATAAAAGAAGCTTAACACTATTTCCTGTTTAAAAACGAAAATTAATTTTAATAAAGCCATGAAACTTCTATGCCTACGACTGTTTGATCGAATAAAATTTGAACAATGCTATTTTCTAAATAAAAAGTTGCATTTTATACGTATAATAAACGGTGTAATTTTTGAAAGGAGAATCACTTTAATGTTTTAAAAGAATTCAAGATTTATCTCAAAGGGGAATGTAATGGATTTAGCAGTTGAGTTATCATTGATGCTGCTTCTCAGAAAATAGTGCTTCATTGGTTGACGATATAATTATGCCTATTATTGGAATTATTTTGGAAAAATTGATTTCTCAAATTTTAAAAATAGTTATTACTCCTGCTACGGAACTACTCCAAGCTGCAGTAAAATATGGTTATTTATTCAAAATGTGAGTTAATTTTCTAATTGTGGCATTTGTTATTTTTCTTAATGGTAAAATTTGTAAATAAATTAAGAAAACCTGTAGAAACATCGAGTTTGAAGAAATTTGCCGAAGTTGTTTCATCAGAAAACTTTATTAGCTGAAATCAGAGATATTTTTGAAAAATAAATAATAAAATAATCGGAAGTTATCCATAGTAGATTTACTTCGTTTTTATTTATTAACTGTTATTCTAGCAGTTTTTGGCAAAATTTTTATACTATATTTGAACTCATTTAAAATGAAACTGCTAAAAATTATATAAATTTAGAGTTTTAGTAAAATAGTTATAACTTTTGAGTTCGGTTCTAAATAAGTTTTACTATAATAGTTATCTTCCATTCTAATTTTGAAATATTCTGTCTTAGTTAAAAATTTAGCCTTTATTTTTGATTCATCAATTAACCATTTTTCCATTTTGTTTTACAAGTTTTAATGTTATTCTGTTCCACCTTGATGACCTTTTTCTACCATCAACAACAAAAATCTTCTTCGTATTTATCTTTTAAATAAACTGTTTTTAGACTTAGAATCATATTTTTTTCAATTGAAATCCACTTTCTTCTCTTATATCCATTATTCCTGATCCTAATAAAGGGCATCATACTCATAATGAATATCGTCATTTTCTTTTTAAAAATTTCTCATCAGCAGGAGATAATTTTTCCTTCAAGTGATTTTTTGACCTAATTCTATATATTTTTCTCTTCTTCGGTATTCTTTTTCTGAATTTTTCTGTAATTGGAGCTTTTTGCAAAGCCATTTATCAAGCTCATCAGGATCTCTAATTTCTATATATTCATTCATAAAGTTTATTGCTGTATTTATCGCTTCTTTATCCTCACTACTTAATTTTTGTATTTACCTGATTACTTTCTTTAAACTGTTTTTGAACTTTACCTACTTTTTGATTTATTTCTTGTAACCGCCATTCCTAAACTTGCTACGATTAACATAGCTATTCCTACTTTTTAACATTTTTTTATCACTCGCTTTTCATTTTTATATTTATTCATAATTTTTCAAACTATTGTTTAATTTCTTTCCAGCACTATAAAGAGCAACATTTATAAAATGTATGGTCTACTACTCTATATATTTCAATTATTTTTGAATTATATAATAATAAAGCTCCTTTACGCTCTTTTATATTCATTTTTTTCTTTAGAAATCTTATTTATATTTTTATAAGCTTCAATTATTTTTTTGCATGTTCCTCATCTGTTGTTACTGAATCAAAGATTGTCGAATACAACTTATTTTTCAGAAAAGCAAAAACTGTTAAATTGTCTTTTTACACCTAACGGATCCTCTACATTTTGCATAATAATAAACAGCATAACTACCATTATCGTGTGAATTTGACAACGGTTCACTTTTTCACAATATTTCTCAATTCTTTTGGAGAAATTTCAAAATTAATTTTATTTGTAACTTTTTCTCCAAATACTATTGCTGATAATAGTAACATCATAAATAATAATACTTTTTTTCATAATTAGTTCTCCTTTATCTTTTTCTTAAATTATTTTATTTTTGATTCATCAATTAACCATTTTCCATTTTGTTTTACAAGTTTTAATATTATTTCTGTTCCACCTTGATAATCTTTTTCTACCATCAATAACAAATTCTTCCTCATACTTATCTTTTAAAATAAACTGTTTTTAGATTTGGGATCATATTCTTTCAATAGAAAATTCACTTTCCTGTGTTAAATCTTCTATTCCTAATCCCAATAAAGGATCGTATTGATAATAGGAATATATATCGTTATTTTCTTTTAAAAATTTCTTTTCAGCAGGAGTTAATTTTTCTTTAGATGATTCACTTGTTACTGCATACAATTCTTTTTTCCTTTAAATCTATATATTTTTCTTTCTAAAAATATTCCTTTTCTAAATTTTTCTGTAATTGGAGCTTTTTGCAAACCATTTATCGAACTCATCAGGGTTTTTAATTTGTATATATTCATTTGCAAAGTTTATTGCTATATTTATTATTTCTTTATCTTCATTGCTTAAATTTTTATTTACCTGATTACTTTCTTTAAATGTTTTTATGAAATTTAATTTGTTTTTGATTCATTTGTTGTAGCTGCAATTCCTAAACTTGCTATAATTAACATTGCTATTCCTATTTTTAGCATTTTTTTATCCCTTGCTTTTCAGTTTATATTTTTAAATATTAATTTTATAATTAACCTGCTGGATAATATTCCAATACATTCTTTTTATATTACCATTTTTATCAGTAATTACAACCTTTTTAGATTTTTCATCAAATCCAAAGTACAATTTAGGATGTTTTTCCATTTTGACCAATATAGTTGTCTATATAATAAATTCTCTCTACAGCTGTTTTTCTTATTTTATAATATGAAACATAAGCTTCAGAATTTTCATCAAGACTTTCTTTAATGGTAAAAACCATTTAAATTTTTGATATTATTAAAATCTGATACTAACGGAAGACCATTTTTCAGGTTTTTCATCATAATATGATGATAGATAAAAGTCATTATTTTTTTATCAGATTCTAATTTTCCTATTTTTAAAAACTATATGCGTTATATACACCCTTCTACACCATCTTTTTATCCAACCAGCTAAAAATTCATTATGCTGATTTTCCTGTTCCAGGAACTTTTATTTTCTTTTTCAATTTTTCTCCCAGCTTTTCCTGTTGTAGTAATTTTTGCTGCAATGCCATTGCACTTAATACAAGCAATCCTGTTAAAAACTAATTTTTTTCATAAAGTTTTTCTCCTTTCTTTTGATAAATCTATTTCTCTAACAATCTATGAACCTTCGTCATTAACTGTTTTAAGTTTACATTTTTTAACAGAAACGATTAAAGTTCAATACTCTCCAGCGTATCATTACACTACGTACATCAACTGAAAAATTTCCCAGTCATCAAATTTAAAATTTACATACTTTGTCGTAATTTTCACGCTGTTATGTAATTACATATTTTTACAGTTTTTACTGCTTCTTCCTCACTTTTTACGGCAACTAAAAACTAGCACATATAGCAAAAGAGTAAAATTTCAAATCGTTTTCTATTATACACTAAGTTTGTCATATGATAATTTAGTGTTTATATTATGATTTATAGCACTAATACATAATTCGTAACCGGGAGTGTATTCGCTTACACTGCTATCCTCAATTAGTTCTTTAAGTCTTTTCAAAATCATATCTGTAGCTAGTATCTTTTTATATCCGCTATATTTATTTTACTTAAAGTTTTTAATGCTTTCAAATTTTCCTAAACGACGTTCAGCTTCAGCTTTTAAAATTATAGATAGATTATATTGAATTTTTATCAGTTTTCATTATTATTTTTTTAGAATATCATTTTTTCTAATTTGTCAGCATAGCTTAGTGCTTTTTCAAATCATCTTCTGTTGCTAAATTTTTTTCATCATAGACATCACCAATACTTCCTATAGCTCGTCTCAAATAATATGACACAATCGAACTCCAGTATTCTGATGGTGCTTTTAGAAAAATACTTCATCAATTGCCTTTTCATTTCCTAAAGATTTATACAAATCTACCTGTCTGAAAAAGTTCTTTCTCTGAATAACGTCCTTTATTTTTCTTAATTACATCCTGTAAGTAATACAACGCTTTTTCTCTAAATTCTTTTTCTGTTTTTATCAATACTTTCCTTATTAAAATCCATATAGTCATAACCATAATAGTTTTCTTTCAGATTTTTCTATATCAGAGAGACTGTAATAAAAAATTTCGCTATTCTTTCCAAATGAAATATTTCTTATCCTGTTTTTCTACTAAGAGCATTTGCTTTATCAAATTCTTTGTTACTAATATATAAATAAGCTAAACTCCAAGGAAAATTCCTTTTATTTTTCCATAAGGCAAAGATTTTTCAAGATAACTTATCCCTTTTGTCAAACTTTCCTTTAAAAGTATAGCATTTTTCAGAAAATTCTCATTAATTTGTTCTATATATGCTTTGTAATATGTTTCGCCTATTTCCTTTATCTGAAAATCCTCCTGCTATTTCATAAAAATCTCCCTAAATAATATTCTTTAGGCAGAATTTTTGAGGGAATAGCCTTTATATTCTTTTGAGTTTATTATTTTTCATATTTTTTTCAATTCTTCTTTTGTAAATTCATTCTTGAACATTACAAATTTATTAGTCGGACATTGTGGTGGATAATCAAATGCTCTCTAAACTTTCTCCTTTTCCTATTGGACGAAAGTATAATCCATCTTTCTTATTGCTGGCACAGAAAATCCATTTGTAGCATAAAAGTGTTAACTCCTGTCACAACCAATGCTGATAAATTTTCTTACTTTCATTTCTTCATAATAATTCCCTGCTTTTCTTATCATCAAACTGTTTCCTGACAAATAGTTATGATATGTTTTAAATTTAAAAGATTCAAGTATATCTTTAGCAAATTAACCTTAAATTTAACTGAAAAGTTTTTAAAAAGATAAACTTTTGATTTTATAATTTCCAACTTAAAACCTCGCCTGTTGATAAATTAACTCTAAAAGTGATATTCTATATAATTTGCTTTTTATTATACCCTTTTATAGACTGATTTTTCAGCATTCTACAAGAATAATTTCTTCAATGAAGCATTATTCAAGGTTTTTCAGAAACTTTTTCGTTTCAGTTTCCTAAAATCATCTCTTCCACATTTTCTTTCTCAAAGCATGCTTTAGCTCAGAACCTTCCTTCGCTGTCTCTTCTCTTGCTGTATTCCAACATTCTTCTGCATATCAGCATATCCATCAGGCTCGAGACTTTTTGTTCTATTGGTGATGGTGCTAAGCGGTGCTACTATTGGCGCCTCTTTTCGTGGCAATGTTATAGCGCTTCCAATGTTCCAACGAGAATCAGATACAAGTCTTTCACTAGAACTATATGTGATTACTTTTCCTGTATTTGCATCAACATTATATCTATATCTTTTATTTTTATAATAAAATTCAATTGTATAAATATATTTTTATTTTCTTTTTTCTAAAAATAAAGCTTTTGTCAATTTTTACATTATTTGAATGCACTTTAGAATGTTCGAAAAACAATTTTTGAGCTTTTTCCAAATTTATTTTCACTCTATTGTTTCTTATTGTTACAGTCGTTATTTCTGAAGAATATAAATTTATGCGATACAGAAAGCATCGTTAAAATTAGAAAATGGCTTTTATCTTTTAATGTTTTCATTTTTTCCTTTCTATAAATAAATCTTTATTACACTCTAATCTATTTCTAAAAATTAAACTATTAAAAACTATATAAACAAAGGGTTTTGACTAAATAGTCACATCTTTTAAGTTCCGGTTTTAAAGTGGTTTTACTATAATATTAATCAAAATAACTCTTTTTAATTTTGATGCTACAAAATTTTTCAGGCAAATAAAAAGTAAAAATTGTCCCTTTCCCTAATTCACTTTCTACCATAATTGTCCCTTTTATGCTCTTCTATTATCCATTTTGCACAATAGAAAGCCCAAGTCCTGAATTATCAGCTGGAACGGGAAGAATCAACCTGATAAAAGCGATTCCATATTTTATTAATATGTTCACTTGAAATTCAATTCCATCATCAATAATTTTGACATTGTATTTTTGATGACTGAGATTCTTCTATTTTATCTAAAGTTATTGTTATTGTTCCATTTTCATTTCCATAAGTAATTGCATTTGAAATAAGATTTATAAAAACCCGTGTGCATATCTTTATCAACATCTGCAAAAATATTATTTTTCTCATCGTAAATAATTTTGATATTTTTCTTTAGCATAATTACTTTCTGATTTCGATAACTAACTGAATAATTTCATTCAAATTCTCATTCTCGATATTAAGTTTTTGATTCTTTTTATCCATTCTCGCAAAGCATAAGCAGTTGAGAAATCAACGTTGACATCTTTTTAGATTTTTCTAAAAATATTTTTAATATGTCTTCTGATTCTTCATTTAAATTTAAATATTTCAAGCTGTACTCACTTTGCATACGAGTGCCGAAAGCGGAGTCCTTAATTCATGAGCAACATCCGATGTAAAGCTGAGCCTCTCTATCAAATCGCCTCCTGTAAGCGATTAAACATCTGATCAAAAGTTTCAGCCAAATCATAGATTTCCCTCTCTCCACTTTTGTAAATTAATTCTTTGAGAAAGGTCATCTCCCTCTCGAGATCTTTGTTAGCTGTTTTTAACTATTTGCTCAATTGGGACTAAAGATGTTATAAATTTTCCGCTTAAAATAGAAACAATTATTAGAATGGAAATATAATCAATAAATATCAAGATAATTAGTTCTATATCAAGGCTTGGAAAAAGGTGTAATTCCCTCTAATTAATATTTCTCCATGTACCCATCAAGATTCTTTCCTTACATCATAAACGTACCATTTTGAATTTGAATTTTTTCTGTTTTTACTATTTTTAACTTTATTGCTTTCATCAGAATTTTTTGAAACTTCTAAATCAATATCTGTATTTCCGTATATAAAGTCATAGATTTTTATCATAAATCGAAATAAAAATATCATTAGTTATTACGCTAAGATTATTGTCAATCATTAACTCACCATCTTTCAAAGCTCAATGCTCTTATTGATTTTTCTCTACTGTTGTTTTTAAGCCTTTTATAAACACGAATTTTTCACTGACAATAGAACTGATATAGAACATCAGCTCCCAAAAAGCACAGCACAATTATAATTATCATACTTGTATACCATAACGTAATTTTTGGTTTTTATTGAAATTCTTTTTATTGTTTATCTTATTAACTAATTATTATAGTATTCTATTCATTTTTCTTCCTTTCAAGACATATCCTACAATCTCTTATAGTATGAATCAATTTAGGTGTAAAAATCTGTATCAATCTCAATAGCCTTATATGTACTTCTATCACATTACATGTCTTTTCTAGAGTCAAAATCGTAAATATGCTGCTCAATTTTATCTTTTGAGATAACTCTTTTTGTTTCTTATCATATATTCCAGTACTGAAAAATTCTTTTTGGTGACAGCTTTTATCTCTCTTTCTCATCTCTGATATACAGTGTGTGTCATTGCAGTCAACTGTAAGATTTGCTATTTTAAAAACATTTCCTACTGAATCAGATATTTTTATACTATTTTTCTAAGAATTACACGGATACGTGCAAGCAGTTCCTCAAAATCAAACGGCTTTATCAAATAATCATCAGCTCCATAATCCAGCCCTTTTACTCTATCCTGAACACTTTCTCTCGCAGTAAGAACAATACAGTGTCTGTATCCCTTTTATTCCGTATTCTCTTCAACACTTCAAACCCATCAAGTTTAGGCAGCATTATATCTAATATCAGCACATCATATCTCTGCAGAAAAATATCAATCTAACGCTTCTTGCCCATCAAAACAACTATCAACACTATAATTCTCCTTTTCTTAACGTTCTAGCTATAATATCGTTTATCATTCTCATCATCTTCTACTATCAAAAATTCTCATCTTCCAAACCCTCATTCTCGTTATTTTTGTTTCTATTTAAATATCTTATATATATTCAAAAATCTGTTTTAATATCATTCTATTAAATTAATTGTCTTTCTAAATTTTAATTTTAAAGTGATTCTGTTATGTATTCCTTTTTCGAAATTCTTTTTGAAGCATGACTCCAACACTTTTGAAAAAGTTATTTACTCTTCTATACATTTTTCTTTCAATTTTTGTTAACTCTGAAAAATCTTTTGAAAATGTATCATGTAATATCTGAGCTTTTTCAAAAATTTCTTGATGGATTTCATTACACAAAATTTTAGTTGTTTGTCTAAAAAGTAACAATATATATCATTAATATTATCACTTTTTCAACATGCTCAAAATTGACTTTAACCATTGATTTATAATGATTTAAAAACTGGGTATCATATTATTAAGATTTATTACTCCCAACTTTCCATATTTTTATAATATCCATAGTTTCTCTCATTTTTGTGTTTCTCTTTAGGAGAAGATAACGGAGACAAAATATTCTCTATTTTTCAACTTTTAATATAACTCAATAAAAGGCCTATCTGTGACACTTTACTTTCATAACTACCCAAGTATGCTAAATAACTAGAAGTTAAAGTTACAAAAATATAGCTCTCCTCTTTCTCATAATTAACACTCCTTTTATAATAATATAAAAAGACGATATTTTGTATTTATGCACTCGTCTTTTAAAAATACTGAGATCAAAATAAACAAAAATTAGGAGATTTAGACTTCTCGCTCCTATTCGTGCCTATAATACCTAAAATTTACATTTAGGAGGTTGGAGCTTCCTCGCTCCTATTCGTTATATTTTTAATACCTAACTTTACAGCAATGCGTAACTGA
>BNJT01002048.1_pt1 | contig 51941 bp, 64 predicted proteins | sample 8540491 | NCBI WGS metagenome assembly BNJT01 (sample SAMD00202455, study PRJDB9452) | human saliva metagenome | host: Homo sapiens | reverse complement strand
AAACTCAAATTAAAAGAGCCCAGATTCTTATCTCGACCCCCAAATATCTTCTACACTTACACAGGTATTTGTTCTTTCATAACTTCTTTTACTTTCTTGCTTTGTTGTCATCCTCAACAGTTATTGTAGGTGTATTTACATTTAAAAATTGTGTTGGAATTCTATAACCTTGTTTATTCTACGTACTTTCTTCTCATCAGTATCGTCTTTTTGCATGCAGAATACCTACATATAAACAAGTATCTAACCTGTAATCCTCATAACTCATAACCTTTGTATAGCACCATTAATACCAAATCCTGACGTTACTATGCAAAATAGTTGGTTTTCCATTCAAAGCTCTATCACGTGAAATCTTCAACTACAGCCATATCATCCTAATATACTAGGACTAAATACCAACACCACTAAATCATAACTACACAATCCCTATATTCTACAACCCTAGTTCTTAACTCCCTTATCTTCATTGGAGTTACTAAACTCCTACAGTTAGACCCCCTTTATAAGCTCCTGCTAATAAAGTACAAAACCTAACATCTCAAAGTCAGCCTTACTCCTAAGTAATATAATAAGAAGTTACAGGCACCGCCCTTAGATACTGTAGAAATAACACTTTGAATATTATTCTACCATAGGCTTAAGCACATCATTCATCTCAATTGATTAAATGTATATCTCCCAAATAACTTTATTGGTCAAGCCCAATACTTAAAAATTGCCTTTTTAAAACCTACATTTTTCAGCTAAAAGATACCCTTTTACCATTGTCCTCAACACCCTCAACAAGTTGCTTTTCTTTCTCCTCTAAAACTACCAAGGACAAGGCACAAATTTACTCTAATCTCGTCAAAAATATGCCCATTCATACACACTTACTATTACTACATAATTTCATTTCACTACCACCTTAACAAACTTACCCTCACTATCGTATAGTTTACTTTACCTTGAGATCCACTACTGAGTTATCAACTCTATTAGAGCCTCCTCATAATCCAGTGGCATCTAACATACTGATACATTCATAAATATCATTAAATTAAGCCCTCTTTCACCCAAAACATATTGTTTTATCTACACTTATACCATCACTGCATACAATGTACTCGCTATGAGTTAATCTATCAGCTTTTCTTTACCACTTCAAATTTATATAACAACTTCCCGATACTTTTCTTAAACAAAAGACACAGTCAGTTTAATATCATCCTCAGAACAATGCTTTAATTCAACCTGCCCAATAAAAAGCGGGACCTAAAGAAAGTATGTTTGTACTAAAAGTACTCTTTAAATAAAGACCAAAGTCTCAGAAAATCAACTAAACTATCAAAACGATTATACAATTCAACATCTACAACATCATTCACTAATTGAATTATCTTAATTAATTGAGCCTCCTTCTTATAGTATTAATAACACCATACAATACTTCACTAGGAATTCCCAGAGCCTTATCATAAAATAAATTATCTTGAAAAATATTGCCCATTTATTTTACCACCAAAATAGGATATACTAGATAAAAATACCCCAATTATCATCATCCACAAAAGTAACACTCTATTTCATGTAACTTATAACCTGTTTCCTTAGCATATAAACTTAAATAAAACCTATTCTCATCCACAGAAATATCCCCATTATAGAGTATCATCATCTCATGCTAGTATTGTTATTAAAACTCCATACCCAACATTAATTTCTCAAATCTAAAACTTAGTAAATCAAACAACTTCTGTCTTAATTCCGCGATTCACCATAGTATACCTTTTATTACTAAAAACAACTTTTTCTTCAGTATACCTAAGAGCAACATCCTACTTTTTGGATCTCTATCTTTAGAGCTCCAAATACCGAACTCTTCTAATAACTTAATAAAAGCAAGTTTCTCCTCATTACGCTGTATCGCCTGTACACATCTCACCTAGACTCCACAAAAACCTTAAAGAACCTCGTTGTGAAATTATCACAGACAAATCTAATAACTTAACACCCTTGAATATGGATTACTACTTAAAACATAAACTTCATCTAATTCTCCTGAGAAAGAGTTACACCTATCTCGAGGAGCCAATAACCTAGATGCCCTACGATATAATCTAAGTTTTACATCAATACGTCGCTGTATTATCTACATCCCAAACATCTACCACACCTTTATACTGTTTTGATAAGTTTATCATAAACGTACTTCCAACATACCTATAATACAGGTGATTAACATTTTCAACCAAATCGCTTGATTTATCTACTAACAAACTATCTCCGCTTTCATTTTTAACACTCCTTTAAATTTTAAAATTACCTAACAACTTATGTAATAGCAAAGTTTCTTTACTACTAACTAAATTACACGTATCCATCACTGCCTAATTATAATATTGAACGCCCTAACAATCGCCTAGTGAAATTATACCATTACTTAACAGTTCTGGAATTTTTGTAATAGCAAACCACCAATCTTGTAGAGTCAACAACCTTGTATAATGTAGAACCAATATCACTAATACTATTAATAAAAATAACTTTACTTTACTAAATACTAAATTTCTTCTCTGCTCAAGCAATTTTTAAATCTTTTTCTAAGAATTATCTTCTACCACGAAACCCACTCCTTAGCTATTCCAAATATAACTATCACATAAACCATCTCTAAAATCCTGTGCTACATAATCATAACCGCAACATTTTAAAAATGATTCTATAACTTCTAAACGTAGTCGTGTTTTAGATACCTTATAAATATAAGCTAAGTTTTGAAAGTCTAAACTAAAGCACGAACCCCTAACATAGCAACTAAAAGGCTCAAATGCATCACCCCACATTCTAAATATTTAGCTTCAAGCTGTCTCAATTGTATGTAGCCAATTTCCACGTATTTTAACCTCACTAGCTAACCTACGCATATCAATACCAGCTTCTTGTAATTCTAACATCTCACCTAATGTAAATTCATTCTTAAAAAGAATTCACAATTTCTTTCATAACTCTCATCTTGTAATGACCTTCTTCGATATTTCAAACAAAAACAACACTATAGTATGTTGAAAATACCAAACTATAACTTCTCGTTCGTTTACCCTCCGTCTCAACACTGCAAAAGTTCTAGTTAAACTCAAATTCCGTTGAATTGTTTTTAAATAACCTTCTTAATGTATTTCTTTACTACTGTTTTAACTCAACTCCAGTTATCACTCATACCCATAGAACTAAACAATCCTCCTCTTTTAATTTATTTGCAACTTTCAATTTATTGCACATAGATAACACCTTTATTATAGCATCTTTATACCTAACATCCCTAGATGCACCAAACAACTCTTGTAGTTTTCGTACTGTCTCACTTCATACAAACTAAAGTTTATAGTATTAAGAACTTTCATCATAGCTTTTTCACGTTTCTTAACATCCCCTATAACGTACCATTCTACTCTACAGTTAATTTCCAACTACTTCGTACATCAAGCTCATTTAGTAATTCTTCATAAAAAGGAAGTCACCCAAAAGGTCTAGTACCCTCTCATTCAAGCATTTATACATCTTAAACAAAAGTTTCTTGTTCAGCTTTCTCTTAACTTCTCTTAAACTAATCAAAAAGCATTTCATCTTTTAACCATTTACTTAGCTTTTAGATTATCATTTTTAGTAAAAACTTCTAAAAAGTTGACTTCACTTTCAGTAAGTACACTATTACCATAAGTTTCACGTACATACTTAATCGTATTTAACAATTCTCTTGCATCCGTCATTTTCTATACCACCTTACGTTTCTAACTTATCTTACCATTTTAACTTACACTCAATATCCTAAAACTATACTTTACCTAAGACAATCCTTGAATTGCAAAGTCTGTAATCCTATCATTTTCGACTTTCTACGTTCACGTAATCTTCATAAATTCCCATTCTTTTAAGTACTTCTCTAATGCATCTCTCGAAACCAAACCTAGAGATATTGCATATTCATCCTCCACTTTTATATCACATATCTTGGAGATGAAAAATCCTGCCCTATAATTAAATAAAGTATTTAATAACGTAATCACAAATGAGAACCTACGTAACTCCTGTAACGTCATATCTTGTCCAAAAATTATTCCATTTACTCATCTAAATAATCCATAAAAACATCGTTATATCTATCCGTTGTAAATATATCTTGAAATACTTTTACAAGAGGTGTTCTTCTAACTATTCCATTCAACTCCATAAATTCTTTAGCTCGCACCTTACACCACCTCCACTAAGTAATACCTAACTAAATAGTCAACTAGTTGATTTAATTGAGTCTCATCCTCATAATACATTTTCAACTTACTCAGAATACATCATAAGAACCTTCTTGTGGTAATAACAAGAAATGCCAAAAGCAGTATAATAAATAATTAGCAAAAATATACGACGTCCTTTTGTACCATCTGCAAATAGCTGTCTACGCATCATTTTACAATATAACGCCACGGTCCGTTCAGTACTTATAATTTCAAGCTCCTTTAAAACCAATCTAAATTCTCTTGAAAGTATAAGTATTTGGCATATAAAAGTAGTTCAGTTATTCTTATCGGTTTAACCCTAAAATTACCTACCTCTAAAACATTATGCATCAACCCCGCAACTACTAACTCTGTAATTTCAGTAATATATCCAATAACCCTGAAAAATCTATCCCTAGAATATATAAACTTAAAAGGCTGGTCTATATTACTTACCACTAAATAATGTATGTACGAACAGTCATATGAAGAATTATAAACATAGTCAAATTCTAATAACCTTGAAATTTGCATATAAGTAGCTGAAATACCCTCTAATAGCGATAACCCTATAAACTATATCTACTTTTATGTTTCCTATAAAATTCTAAAGACATATAAACACCTCCACAACTATCTTAACTACATTACACCTTTATTCTAGCATTTTCCTCATTTAGAGTATATTTGACATACCCTGCTAATTTATCTTTATCTTTTTAATACATCTTTTTACATATTCTAAACTATCTGCTAATCCCTCAACTAAAAACTTGTTTAATAGCGAAACTTCACCTTTAGTATGCTTTGCTGTAGCAACCGCATGTGCTTTAGCTTTCGTTAACACCTCATACTCACGTTGATTAGCCATTATTATATATAAATTCTTACCAACAATGTTCAATTCACGTACCATACGTCCCTCAACTCGAGCCATCTTACCACTATCCTTACTAAACAGGTAAAACACTAAATGATTTACCTCGTTCATATTTAATCCAGTCTGCAAGTTAGTTAAGAGTACATCTCGCTTTTCTGTTTTGAACTCCTCTTTTACAATAGCTTTCTTTTTAGGTGTATTAGTATCTTGCCCATTCAATATACTTACAGTAAAACCATTTTTCTCCAGTAAATCTCGTAAATTATATTGAGTTTGCATTCTCGCACATATACTATAAATTGCTCACCTTTATTCTTTCTTACTAAAATCTAATAATAACTCCAGCTTTTGGTAAGTCTTGTATATTAAACGTCCAAGAATCGTCTATAATACTAGGGTCTTCAAATACCGCATAATACATAGAAGTCTGACTTATTAAAGACTTTTTGATAATCAGTAGTTTGTAGTAAATACAAGTGTACATGACTACCTACTACAGGAAACCCCGTTCCTCGCCTACTACGTTTAAAATAAATATACCTAATAGCTTGATTAAATCTCATCTGTGTTTCGACACCCTATAATCTGATTAATATATGATGATGCTTAACACAATAAGCTTGTTCAAAAGGTGTCTTGTAAGGCATCTTATCTGGAGCTACAAAAATCTAACTGAGCATACATAGTAGTTTATATCTTTTTGCAAATACCGTAGCATTTAATAAAACAACATTTTCTAGATAATCTCGTAATACCAACATACTTTTATAAATATCCTACGAGGATTCCCTAAAACCTCACTTTCATCAACAAATAAGTAAGTTAGTTTATCCTGTAATTGATTGTGTAACCAACGCATAAACTCAAAATTCTTTACCGCTGAATATGTAACTGTAGCTCCCTCGTAAGTACCTAGTTCATCACTTTCTTTTATAAACTTGAAACTTCTCCGATCCCCACTAGTTGGTCCTACATACTCCCCAGTAAACATTACAAGCTCTCGCCTAGATTGATGCACTAAATGGTTCATGGTTACAAATAAATAACGAAAAGGACGACCATCTTCCTTACACTTCGCCCATAAAATATTTTATTAAACTGGCTGTTACTGCAGTCTTTCCTAAACCTACAGACGCACCTAACAAAGCATTTTTACAAGTAGGTAAACCCTACATCCAGCGTCTGACCGTCCCGTAAGACCCCAAAAAGGCTTCTCCAATACCCTGAGAACTTTTGTTCTCTAATACAAGGTCAATTTGCTCAGCACTTAACAAATAAATTGTATGTAACAAATTAGGTAGTTTCCTTAACAACTTCACCTTTAGAAGTACCCTCGTTTTATATATTCTAATAAAGTATCAACCCTATTACACGTATCTATATCTAAAGTCACCTTTAAAAGCTCCTTTATGTAGCTCTAAACCCCTAACTGCCATTTATTTACCTCACTTTTACAATTTCTCTAATTTAAGTATAGCAAAAATACTAGAGTTTACAAAGAACTCTAGTATTTTAATTCTATTTTTCTAATAATGAAAAGTATTTAGTTGAGACCGCTGTATTATGCTCATAAACTCCAATGATAATAAAGTCACTACAGGCTTAGACTCATCTTCCTTACCTACACGCCTTTCAGGTAACGCTGCTCGTAACGTCCACCCTCTTTCGAACTTTAACACCATGGATAACCACACAATCAGCTATAGCAACTGAACATAATCCACAATTACCATTTAACTTCTTTGTACTCCTAAAGCTACTAAAATCTTATATCTTTTATATCTTCTTTAACTAATACCATTTCCAATTTTCTCCTACTTATTTAAGCATGTGCAAGAGATAATTACCCCACGCTTTCTCAATAAATTACCCGCTCTAAAGCTATCTCCAACTCCCTAGGAGAAAAATATCGTAAAACCTCTACCTCAGACACCCTAACTAAACGTCTGGCATACACTAACAATATCTTCCCCATCACGTCTAACAAATTTTATCCACAGTAGACCCTACTATAGCTGTTTTCACTCCATGTTGATTTCCCTTTTCAGTATCCATATTCCACTATAGGTTTTATCAAGCTTAGTAGTATCTACAACTTTAGGTGTAAAGCCATCCTTTGGAACTTCAACCTTAGTAACCTCTTTGGGAGAAATTGAAAACCTAAATACCCAAAATAGATATCTTTTAAATCTAATTTCAACCTGCAAGGCTCTACACTATCTAAAAAGACCTTTAACGGATCCGTCCCACTTTAGAATCATCTAAATCTAAATCCTCAAAAACCTCATCTACTAGACCATCACCCACATTAACTAAATTATCCAATTTTTCATAGTTAACATTTAAGTCTAATTCCTCGTATTCGGCGTTTTTAGGTACTTCTAAGACGTTTTTATCTCGTAGTTGAGTGTCTTATCATCCTCGTAAACTTCTCTCGTTAACGAGCCTTTAAATAGCTCACTAGGTTCTGAAAATTTCAAGTTGCTCTCTTTATCTACCAGGTCTCACCTTTTGTTTTAAAAGTTTGTACTAAAGTTTCCTCGAAGACTCAACATCACCTACATTACTTAAGTCCACACGCTCTTTTTCTTCAACATCTAAAGTAGGTATCCGAGATACCGTAAGTTCAAAGCAAGGTCTAAACTTCGATATCCTCTTAAACTCCTGCTCCTTTAGTGTTCTCAAGACTATCATACTTATATATTTTCTACCAAACTATCTGCAAATACACCATAAATCTACTTTCAACTATGGGTAACTTAATTTGCATATTCTACCACCTACCTATCACGTCCTGCAATACCCGCTATCAATCAGGTTCTTCGAAGACCTTATCAGTTAAATTCGTCTTTTTCTAATATATCAGTCTGACGTTTTTTCTCAACACCCTTATTGTAAGCTGAACTCTCTACCTCATCAGGACATACACTACTCCATATTTTTCCTTTGAGTATCAAATAATAAAGGTGCATCCTTAAATCATCTGACATTAATACTGGAGCATGGGCGTACCTTACCTCCAGTACTATTTGGTAACTTAACTGCAAAGTTCCCCTATTTGTTCTAAAGAATATTGGAAATCCTTTATATTCTATAGTTTAAATACTTCTTTTACAGTATCATTATCAGCTTTTACAGCCATCTTGAAATCAATATTATCAGACGCCAATTTGTCAATTATATCATGCCTTATCCTGAGGCATTAAGATTAACCTAATACCCAAGTTAGGAAACTGCGTGCTATAGCTCTCTTTAAAAGCCTTATGGAAGTCTTTACGTAGTGCATCTTCTGACTACTCTCACTTAAGCAACTGGATTCATCAAAAACTATATAAATAAACGGTAACTTATTATCTACATTTACTTTGTTGTATGCTTAATAGAACCCAGATTTCCTATCAATTCACTACGTCTAGGGCTTCTACCTCAATTATATAATTTAGTATATTCAGTAATCCCTCAGGCGTAGCCTCAAATCTCTTAACATGAGTGCTTGCAACGCGCCCAATCCGAAGTACCCTCTTTTATCACCCATGTAAAACTGAACTTCTTAGGACTACAAAACTGAACCATCTGACTTATTATTGCTTTCACAGACACAGACTTACCTGTCGCTACAGCACCACAACAAATTATACTTTCTACGTCATATAAATCAGTTAATACAGACTACCTTTCTCATCATACCCTAAGCAAAACTGGTATTTTATGTTTAGGGGTTAGTGAAAAATTCTCATTCTTAACTAGTATATCCCTTAAATACACTAAATGGTTTTCACCTTTAAATATCGTTATATAAATCTCTACCAACATATTACCATCTTAGAGTAGATACCTTTTATTTCGACTACCGTCATCTTTGTAGAGATTAAAGCTGTAAGTTCCTCATTAAATACATCTCATGTTAGCTTTTTGATAAATTTTTCCTTGATACTACTAAGTCAAATACCATTAAACGCTCTTTGAAACTTTGAATCTCAACATAATTATCTTCTTTTTGACCTGCTGATCTTGAGCCTCATGTAGTAATGTTGAATATTTTTAATGCACTCAGAATCAACATCATGCACAATCTCTTTATCAAGAAAGCGACCGTTCCACCATCTAACATATCTATAAAAGCTATCAAATAATAACCCACGATTTTCTAAATTATCGTCTATAACTTTCAAATTTACTCGTGACATTATTAATCTTCTCTTCTACTAGCTCTACCACTATCTTCCCATCCATAAACCCATGAGTCATTTCTGGTGTAGTGGCTTTAGTTAATAAAGACCCTCATATCCAAGTCATCATCGTCTATATCAAAGTCATCCAAACTCAAAATCTTCAAATCTTCTTCATCTCCAGTATCTTCTAAAAGCATCCAAATCATCAAGTCCTCTCAAATCGTCTAAATCGTCTCAAATCATCCAAATCATCTAAGTTAGGTGCTTCCACGTTACCCCTACTAAACTTATCTGAAAAATCATCAAACCCTAGGTTTTACAGGCTCTTTCAAACCTACTATCAAACTGAACCTTTTCCTCCTTTTCGGTGTCCACAGGTTTGTACGTCCTCACTACGAGGTGTAACCATATCATTCACAATCCAACTAAGAAAGATAACGCACTCACAGAATAGCATAGTTAGAAACCACCTGCATTCCAACCTAGTAACACGTAAAGACAAAACTAAAGCCCCAAAACAACCATATAAAGTAAATAATGTAGCTAAGAATGATTTTCTTAATTTTGTATTAGTACCCATCGTTTTCATTAATGGATATAGTTCCTTTCAAAACATCTACAGCTTTCTTACCACCTTGCGCTAACACTAGCTTTTATCAAATATCTGCTCAGTTACACTTTTTAGGTGCTTGTTGAGGTTGCTGTTGCTATGGTCTATTCATATCGAGACGCCTACCAACACCAAAAGGTGTGTTTGGCATACCATCGCCCATTCGTCGGTGGTATACCCCTCTACCACCCATTATATCAGGACGCCCGAAAATCTCTACCAGTTAAACCTCTAGAACTCAAAACGATTACCTTTACTCATTATATCGTTGATACTAGAGTACCACCCGATGCTACGTTCTAAATCATCTATACCCCTTTCGTTAGGAGCTTTACGTTCAGCAGTCTTACCCGTTCCTGCTCTAAAGCATCTTCGGGTATCTCATCATCACATCAAATCTTCACCTCGTACCAAAAACATACACCTCCTAAACTTCCGACGTTAAATACATCGGAAACAGTCAGGATAAATACTAAAATACAAGTTGTTATTGCAATACCAACTTCTAATTTGTCACCCTCTTCACCTAATGCATGTATAAACCCGCAGATACCATTAAAATAACTATTATAATTATTAATACTACCACTCCAATACCCCCAATACTTTAGCTATCAAGTTTTTACACCAGTTCTGAATAATGGAGTCACTGCTAACCATTTCGGTAAGTTAGTTTTTACAATTACCGCTTCCCATTATCTATCCTAGCTAAAAACGCTTTTTAACATAAGGGTCAGCCATTACTGCATCATACTCCTCATCACTCATGCACCAAAGTCACCCTCAGTAACCCTCCTTAGCACCTCGCTATTCTTGCTAATTCTGGATACATGTTTGGTATAATGAATACCTCACAAATACGTTTTAATACATTATCGTTAGGTATCTCTACCTACTTTTAATAAGTTTACTGAACCGAATAAGTTGAACTTATCCTCTTTTAACAATTCACGGGTCATTCGAGATTACTATATTTATATCCCCTAACTGACCACCCTGATAGTGAGTGTTTTAAGTAAAGTTACCGCTGATTCCAATTTACTCATACGTTGTAACTCCTCCCACACCTTATAATTATACTTACCACGTGCAAACGAAACTACCGACCTAATATAAGAAATTAAGCCGCGTTCATTGGAATTAAAGCACTATCCATGGAGATAATTTATCCCTCGTTACGCCCCTCATAGCAAAGTTATTTATTACCAATCTGCCTCCGCTATCTCCTCAAACGTAATTGGACGTGTAAAGTAGTTATTCGATTTCTTATCTTTATCAAAAATAAACCAGCAAAATTTCTCTAATAAAATATATCTTTTGCTCTCTAAATTGTCTCAGATGGTGTACTTGGCTCCATACAGTTTCATATGTTCATACACATCATATAGAGTTAAACCTTCTGTGTTTTTCCAAGCACTTTCATCTTCTGTAATACCCTTATCTAGTAAAAGCATTGATACCATTATCTAAGATAATATCTATCCAATCCGTTTCTTCCTAACATCAGGACCTACTATAGCCGCAAATATCGAGATCAGAACGTGTTCGCTAGCTACTAGCAAGTCAACATCAACCTCAGGTAAACCTGTCAGGTCTAATCGGTACTGGGTCATAGTAATAACCTGAACCTACTGAAAAGTCTAACATTACTACTAGAATGCTTAGATAACAACTTACCAAAAAGTCTGTCATACTACTTTCCTCGTAGTCATTTATAGTACCTACCATGTTTTTCATATACCCTGTAATTGCATTATTAATGTTTTAGCATCAAATGATATTTACCTGACCCTGTCATACCCATAAAATCAAGGCAACCTCAGCATCAGTACCACTTCGTTTAAATGTTTCTATACATGAGCCAATGTATTTATATCAGTATCCCAAGTAAATTTACCCCTACCAACTACACCTTGCTCAAATGTGGTGATACCTAGCAAATTATCTCATCAGATACTAAAATAGGTGGTACAAATATCTTCTCACGTTTAGTCATAGCACCTGTAAACGGAGATATGGCTTTGATATACTCAGTTAAATTACCAGTTACCCTAGTTAGTTGAAACCTGTTTTATTCTTTAAAGACTTCTCTAAGTCTTTTTAAAAGCTATCATTAAATCGCGATTTCTACCACCTGTTACTATCAACAACGTACGTTGTAAATAAAACATCCTACGTTGACTCCCTACATCACTATTAGCATCGCCTAGTTGTATCAGCCCAACGTTAAGTGAGTCGCATTGTTTCCCTAGTTCCATCTTGTACATCCTTATCAACGTGATTACTTTGCGTAAATTCATCACGTACTTCACAGCCTAGTTTCTTAGAAACCTCAGCTTAAAATCTAGATCCTTGACTTAAATGCTCGCATCATCCCAAGGAATATCTTCACACCTCTTTTTACTTGTATAGAATTTAAAGACACCCCCGGTGGCATAGCCATTCTAACGTTTTTAAAATAACTAAACCTCATTATGTAAGGATAACTTTCCACTCATACAAAGCTGTAGCTTTATTAGTACCCGAATAGATAAAGTTACTATCCATATAAAACTTAGCAGTCGATACATGTGTCCTACCGTTGGGTCATACACTATAACGCCACTCATAAAAAGATTGTATCCACATATTTATTAAGTCTTTGTACTTTGTATTAGTACCCAACGCTGTTACCTCCTTGCCTTTAAGTCCCAATTTCTCTTCTAACATTTTTATTGAGTTGAACCCATACCTTGTTGTATCTTAGATAATCTTTTCGTCCAACTTAGTACCTATGTTCTGTATTAAAAGCTTAAAATAGCCTAATTGACCTTGTACACCACTGGTCATTTACTATAGTCCTCCTTAGCCTGCAGTTTTAATGCTCTATAGTGGTCTAAACTTGTTACCGCGATGTATAACCTTTACACCCTACCAGTTACACACTCCTCTTTCTTACCTGTACGGTCTCAGTATTATACAATTCATACCCTAGACCAGTCATTAAAATCCATAACCGTTGTTGTCGGGTTGTTGTATATACTTTGAGTACTAGTCATAAGTTTACCCCTATTTTTGTACTATTGTTGTTGGATTTGCCTCGTCAAAACCATTGCCATACCTAACCTCTGTCATGTAATTCTTACTAGAAACCACTAATAACTTAACTTTTTATATTATTTATCTTTTCCTGACGCTCTGCAAAAGCATATAAAAAACGAAGTTAAATAACTACAAAGGTGTATGTTCCTTAACTACTAATACCTTCGAAGTACCTGTATATGTGTAAACAGGGTAATTATTAGAACCAACTAAAAACCCACTACCTTTGAAAAAGCTAAATTCGCTTAACTCCTTATCTTTTAAATCCAAATCCTGTTTTAAAGATACCACACGTCATTACTTACCCATGTATTAAGTTTACCAACTGCTCTCTTAATACATCCTAGAACTTAATTCATCTAACGTACTCATTAATGACCTATAGGACTCTTCAACCATACCTTTCTCTATAGGACTTACATTGTTTAAATTTTTGACCATGAAGTTATCTAAAACACCCTGTTGCTCCGTTATATCATCGTCATCTAAACCACGAACCCCTGATTCTAAATAGTCTATTAGCTCCGAATAACTATTCAAATCATCTAAATAACTATCATCACGTAAAGACTGCGAACCTAAACCTTTTATCGTTTCCTCAATTAAAGGTACTGGATTACTTTGCTACATACGCAAATGACTATTCAATACCCTCTTAACCACACTTACTAGAAATGTTGCCACGTCCTCTAATAAATCATCAGAAGATTCATATACTACAAACGAAGATTTAGTTATCATTACAACATCTTTTACAGACCCTAACTACATTTACATTACCTAAGTTTATATCCTTTGTTGTTACTACATAATCTGCCATCTACTAAATACCCTATCTAATTAACACCTAAAACAGCCTTTAGCTTCACGTACTAATTCATTTACTTCTCTTTGTTGCTGTTTCTGTAAACCTACGTCTACCAAAGAATTTACCACCAAATGTGAAAGTCTTTAATACCCCACTTGTAGCCATACAGTAAGGTGCTTTTTGTTATAATATCCTCTAGCTCCTTCTTCAACCATAAGCACCCTAATGTACTAACTTTCTCATCTTTCTTTATTGAATAAGTTAATCTTAACTTATCTATATCATCATAACAAACACTCGTATAAATTCTACGTCAGTACTCCCATTTACCAATACATCAGTATAGATTGGTAAATGGAATATATTGTGAAAGACATCAACTATCTGCTTATCTTCTTCCTGAAAAACCCCTAGCTAATAACACTACTTTGCGTAATTAAATTATTCTGTGATAAGTAGTCATGAGACCATTGATAACTCCTGCTCATGTTGTACCCCAGTTTGCATTTACATACTATACGCTCTACTGTTAAATGCCTTACTTTTTATTTTTACTTATTAATTCACTTAATGTGAGTGAAACCCTCTATATCCTTACGACCATACACCTCAACTAATCTATCCAATATCATTGGTGTATTCTTACCTAATACTAAAAGCTATCAATACCAACACTCTCCTTTAAAATAAATCGATTTCCTCTTTTTCCGCCATTTTTCTACTTTATCTTTCTTAGCTTTTATCTTTTTAACTTTATCCTTTTTAGCTTTACCTCTCAAAAGGCTCTTGCATTTCTAACGTACCACTTTCTTCCAACACAGTATCAGTTTCTCTTAAAACCTGAGTAAAAGTCTCCTGTTTAGAACCAATATCCCCAGTAAACAAGTCTAACAGTTCATCAGAACCTTTAGCGACTTCTTCAACTTCAACTTCTTTCGTAACTTCAACCGTTACATCTTCTCTTACAGGGTGCTACTCCACTTACAGGGTCATTGATCACCTTGCGTTTTACCTTCTTCATTTCCTACCCATATACCCTTACTGATTTAGCATTAGACCTTAAAAGCAGCTTCATCTATCATATCCTTAACTTCTAATCCCCTAAACCATATAAGTTCCACAATAATTCTTGAATTTCTTGCTTGTTTAAATTCTTAAATCCACGGTAATTACCTTTATTTAAAGCATCTAATAAAAAGCATTACATTCTCATAAAGCACTTGTTCACTACATTTTAGCCCTAAATATATAAAATTCATAACTTAACCTAGAATTATAAGAACAATCATCTAAATGCTTTATAAACATCAGCTAAAACCGACTCTAAAACACTATCTGACACATAGTTTTAAATTCTCATATAGCCTCATTTAACCTAGTATCCCTTTACCTCAGTCGACTGAATATCAGGTGTAAATATAGAAATACCCCAAGGTTTAGCTAAGTTTAACATTTCTGTAATAGCATTATAATGCTTATACAATTTCTTATCACTATCACCTACAGATGATGACCTAATAGCTAAATACGCTAAACCTACTGCCCATCCATATAAAACATAGTATAAGGACGTTTCTCTGCTATATCGTAAATACCCACAAAGTCATAGGGTCTAATTCCATTTTCATCCCTCTGACGTAACATATAATCACGTTTAACTGCTTTTCATTAAATACAAATATAGAAATACCCTCAATAAAGGATATAACCCCAATATCCACAACGGTATTCCTATATACCAGGGAATAACCTAAAAACAAAGCCTCTATCACTATGAAATCACCACAGCAGAGCGCTACTTTTTAATAGCCTTGTTATTGTTGTATTCACCCTTACCGAAACGTACCTTGTGTAGAAGTTACGTTTACTACAGTTAGTTATACTCCTACTCGACGGCGTCATCCTTATCTTATCACTAACCCTAAACCCATACTTGTTTACCTCCAAATTTAATCCACATACCATCTAGCTATACTATCACTAAATACACTAAATGCAAACGCTCAATTTTTATACTCAATTTTACCCCCACAGAAACACCCTAAAAGCCTTATACACTAATAAATACTCCCTGAGTAAGGACTTGTGGAAAAGTCTTACCACTATACAATAAAGTCGACTTTTTGCACTACTGTAAAACCCATAATTCTTTTTCTTAGACGCTATATCACCTTGAGCTAAATAGTTAACCCACTTTATCGATATACTAGCTAAAATCTCGACTTTCCTCATCATGCACAGTTATTATCTTTAACCAGCATCTCAATACCGAAGAATCACTAGGTACTTTACTTATCCTCTCTGCCAATCTTTAAAAATTAACTTTATCACCAACGCTAAACGCTCATGAGCCTCGTACTTCTTCATTTCCTCATTGTACTTGTCAATCTCAAATCTCTCTCATGGATAATCTTACTATCACGATACCCATTATAGGCTGCACGACCACCATATAAAATGGTACTCAAGTATAGCAACTCCTAACAAAACCATACAAAATCTTCTTGAAAATTCTCTCTAGTTAAGATATATACTTTTTAATACACCTATACCTTTATATATCAACTTGTAAAAATTATTAATCATACGTTATCAACTCCACCCCATCCTTATCATACACATACTGTAGTGTTTTTGGAATTGATTTCTCATTAGAGTTTACCCTTACGATGTTGTAAAGCCCTATGATTACTAATATCACTAATAATATGTTATATCAACTTTTAAATCATTAGGAGCATTTTTACATCTTTACATCTTTAAATACACCTAAACTAGGGAGTATCTGCTTTTGACATGCATATTAAAATTACCCCCATTTACACTCTTATCTACTAAGTTAAGCTCCCAATTCTGTACTTTACTTGGCAATAGCGTTGAGTCCTCCTCACGCTCTATATAATCCTTTATACCTATAATCCTCCGACATTGTACGTTCTAGTTCTCAACGCTCATAATAACCATTAGAATACAACCTATACCCCTACAAAAAGAACCTATTACCAATAAACTTAATATAAATACCCCAAGCCTCTTAAATTTCATTTACACCACCCCTAAAAATTTACCTTATATTTAAGACTAACTCTCTTTGATTTTCTATTTTTAACTAACAAGACTTTAATCAAACTAGTGTTAAAGGACCCTAAAATCCTTAACACCTCTTCTATCTAGTTATTAGAAACAATCCCTTACTTTAAACCCAGCAGCTACTAATTCTGCATCATACATTCTTAACTCTTGCTCACATAGTTTTATCTGTCTCTTGCTTCTCATGTCTTTTCCTCAGTTTTAAATCATATAAAACATCGTTACACGATTCTTTAATCCATTACTAATACGACTGTCTTCAACATAACAATCTGCAAAAGTATATAAATCCTTTATGTAATCTAATATATCCCTAGACCAATCGTTTAACTCCCTTGTAAAACCACGTTCCATAACGTAGTTTATTACCTCTTCCATCTCTTCTAAAATCTCAAATTCTTCGTCTTTAAGATTTCTTAATCTTGTCTTATAAAAATCTTTACAGAAGACCCTTAAAACATCCTCCACACGTCCACGCTCATCTCAACCCTAATCGTGCTACAACATCAGGTGTGAAAGTTTGAATTACCGTAGCCATTGTAGAATTAAGTATCGATTGCTCTTTTTGAACATGCTTAACACTTTTTATAAATCGTTTGCATGCAATCCTAGATATTAGTAGTTCTACTAAACCTGGTAAAATACACTGTAAATAATCTAACGCTTGGTAAGCCACTTCCTACCTTCTTCTCCGATAACTTTATAGTCTTAGTATCTGCATTAGAGATATAATCACTTAGAAATACCAACACAGACCTTAAATCTGTACTTGATTTTTATATCTATTAAAGTTACCAGTTCCTCATTAGCATCCCCTGCCTAGTACTATACCTTGACGACCCCCTAGAGTCTGTAAATTCTTCACAATGTGATATTTCATACTACTAAATTCATCTGTAGTACTTTTTAATTACCTCCATTGCATAAATATAATTTGTTTTTTTAGTGTCCGTTGTTGCTGTATTTTTGCATCTGTGTAAGACTCCTTTACTTTAAATTAAGTTTAATTTATTACAACACCTAATATTATACATATAACTCACCTTTAAGTCAATAAAAACTTTAACTTGTAACAAAAACTTTTAAAGACAAGAAAGCTAATAATTTTAAATTAACGGCCTCCAAAAACAAGCATCAAATCTCTGACATGCACGCTCAATAGCTATCTTCGATAACTTATCATGTGTGAAATTCTCGAAATTGCTACAACCCTTACAATCTTCCAAAATACCTAATTCATAATCACGTTTTTAAATTCGAGTAAAGGTCAAATTTCTCATACATAACAAAAAGCTACAAATAAACTTTTTAAGAAATTAACTCTTACCCTAGGACTTAACTTAGTAAAGGAAATGTCATCATCTTCAATAACAACCTGAGTTCTAAAAACATAAACGTTTGAAATAACGTACCAAAAATAGGCACGTTCTCCGAAAGAAGTCATCACACACGGGAAACCTAATTGCTTCTCAAACTCAACATTAAAAGTATCCTCAAGATAACCAAGAACAAACCTCGAATTAACCACTAAATCCTTATAGTGAATATCACCCATCCTACTCACTTCTTGTACAATTCATTTTTAATCACCCTCACTTTAAAACAACTTTATAATTATCTATAATTTCTTTTAAACTAGAACTTTACTTATATTTACCACAGACATTAACTAAAGTAAACACTCTAAAGAAGATAGGTTTAGCTACTTAACTAAACCTATCTTCTATTCACTAATACCCTCTAATCTCTTCACGTTTAGGTCAAACCCTGCATTCGCATGCTCATTTACAGTCCTTTGATAATCAACCGCTTTTTCGCAAATTATACGATTCCATGCAAATTGGACCTCTCTTCGGTACATCTATAGTTAAAGATAAACCATTATCGTATAAAGCATTTTACAGCAACGACTTGATAAATAATCTGAGTAAGAACCCCCAAGACTAGGATATAAAAATGGAAATAACCCCTCACTAAGCTATAAGAACGTCTTAACGTCCTCCTCTTTAGTAGCCCTACGTACTGTAAGTACTCTCCCCACTCATTCATAACAGACAAGAACTGCCATTTCTCACTCGAAACATCAAGATCTTCCGCTATATTAGCACAAGCCAATTCTACAAAAACCTCTTTTAATGTCGCCATTAGTAAACACCCTCTAACTTTTTAGAATTTATAATTTTTAATAAAAACTCAAATACAAAGAGAGGAGTAACACCCTCTTTCTAAATTTTCACATATTCACGTAACTTTTCTATGTAATAATAGTTACCACCATTCAAATATAAATATTCAGAATTAAACTTCTTAGAAATAGGTGTGTTATAAGGATAAGTTTGTCCTCCACCACCATTTCTTTGTGATAACATCTGTGAATAAGACTTAGCGATGTTCTATAGAATACTTACCACCACGCTCTTTAATATATTGACCCCACAAACCACCAAAGTTATACTGAAATACCAAGATGGAAAATCTACCCATAATGCTTTACCTGAATCAATATTATCTTAAATGTTTAATACCCTTTTTGAATATTTACTTGAGGAGTATCACCTATGACTTGCCCTCAACCTGCATTAAACCATTACCATTGGCTGCATTCTCATTACCACCAGATTCAACTTGAATAATTGCCAAAATCAAGTTCACGTATTGCTCCATACCCTGTTTTAGCCTCTTCAACTACTAAAGGTTTCCCACTAAGCACAGCCTCATCAAATTTCTTCTCACCCTCACCTAAATCACCACTCTTATCACTTTGTAGACCCTCAGTTTTAGCTGTAGTGCTTTTTACCTGTAGCTTTCTTTGAACCATCCATAGTCAAAGATGACCGCTCATAACGGCTACTAGAGCTCCTAAAGAGATAAGTCCTACCATAACCCCCTGTGAAGTACCATCAAACCCTTAGAAACAGAAATTAGACGTATTACAAAGGAAATTAAAACACGACCTGTCTTTACTTGTCCCCAAACGTACCACAGAAGACATCTGCTTAGAAAACATCTCACGCTACATCATGCATCCTAAGTTCTTTATCACGTACCGCCTCTAGAATCTACTTTCTTTTTGCTCTCGTAATAAAGCTATTTCTTGCTCAAGAGCCTCTCGTTTAACCTTTAATTCAGTTAAACGAGCCTCTTGCTTTATTTATTACCCTAGTTTGTAAATTACGTACACGTTTTTAATCCAAACTTTAATGGGATTGTAATTACAAAAATACTAATGGTACTACAACCGCTAAAAGAAAACCTAATATTAGCATACCAGATACCTCCTTTTAACAATCTAGTCTTTTTCTTATCTTTCTTAGACTTATCTTTCTTAGAATCATCGTCCCTCATTTAAGATATCCATTACTTCTTTTTGTACTTTTTACTTTCCTCTTCTTTCATAAATCTTCCAAAATGTAACCCCTTTGTCTTTGCGTCCTTTCTTACTTGACGCTTTCTTCACTTAGAATTTCATTTACCTCTTTAGCTACTTGCCTGCAGCATCACCACCATGATGACCACCAGTTCTATTATTACTGTCCATCCAAATCGATTTCGAGTCAGCGCTCCTCAACGTTCATTTCACTTAGCCTCATCAACACTAGCGTTACCACTCGTACTACCACGTCCAGTAGCGCTACCTCGTACAGTTCCTGACACAGAATCCACACTATCAGCCACTTCTGAGTAATACCACCCTACAGCATTTACAGTAACTTTTCAACAACACCTTTAACTGGAATACTAATCATTTTAGCATTTCTAAATCCAGAAGTTATTACTTCTCCTTACTGTAATGTAATATCCACTAGGCAACAAAAGCTAAACAGAAGATAAGTAACATCATTAATGTAGTAGAGGATCTTTAAAGTTTGAGACTTCCCTTACCAGTATCAACAATTAAGGAATTACCAGCATCACCCATCATCTTACTTTACTACAAATGCGCAAGTAACGTTATACCTAAGAAACCATAGAATGGAATTATTACGATCCTTAGCTACCAACTTAGCATAACTTTTTATCCTCGTCTAATAAAAGGCTGAAATTACTGAAAGTATTACCGCTACAGGCATTAATACTAACATTAATAACCTGTAATGTAGGTATTACATACACGCTACAAAGCTTTTGAACCCATAGAATTAATGCAGTACCAGTACCACCACGCTCAGCTATATCCTCGTAAATATCAGATTTTAAATCCTTATTGTAGAAGATAGATTCACCACTAGCATTCTGTAAGATTAATCTTAAATACCCATCGTAAGAGAATTGACGTAAGTCAAATCCTTTAGTGGCTCCATTACATAGTTTTCTATGTAATAAGCTTGTTTGTGAAAAGTTTTTATTAAAAGTTAAATGTTGCTATCATTGACTGCTGTATTTAACACACTATCATCTAATTGTGTATAGTTCATAAGTTGTAACCAATCACGTCTTGTATCATCTCAACGTTTTAATAATAGCTTTCTAGTTTTAGTTAAGTCAGCTTCTTTCAATCCATAATAATCCATTTCTGATCTTGAAAATCCATTGGTCTTGATGTGATAAGACGCTGGATTTTATCGGATCTTCAATAGTTTCCTGTTTGCCACCATATTCAATAGATTCACGTCTCAGCTGAAATTCTAAATCATACATCATATCTACCCAAGGACTATATGTACGATATAAAGTTGTCTCAATGATACGTTAAACCAAGTTTTGTAGAACTCCTCAGAAGACTTATCTTCAATAGTTTTTAACGCATCCTCCCTTGCAGGATAACCTTTGAATGCAGATGTACCATACTTCCTAGACCATGCTAGTAACGGTTTGTTTGCTTCTCTTAAATACGGAATAGTTACTTTAAAACATAGAACCCATATTCAAGAAGTCTTTCATGAGAACCATAACCATTCTTACCAGCTTCCATCTCGTAGTTGTAGAAGAACCCATCGTTGTTCTCTAACATCATTTTCTTAAAATTCCCACTACTACCGTTAGCAGTTTTTAAGCCATTATCGTATAACTCCCAAGAGAAGTAGTAAAACGGAGATTCTGTAAATAATGCAAATGTCGATAACGATACAGCATCCTCCAGATTCTAAAGATTGACCTCCATTATCTTTATTAAGCTCACTTAAAAATCCTCATTAAATCCTTTTGTATGGTTATTAAAGTCACGTATTGTAGCCATGAAGTACTTACTTAACCCTACATCATCCCCTACACGTACTTTGTTTACATCAAAAATTAGATCATCTTAGAAACAGTTTCTGAACCTATAGGAGCATAAATCCTTTTCATCTTGCTAGATTATCAGCACCTGATTCAATACCCTTACCACGGTCATTTATAAACCCTAGTTTCTTACGTTCAAATAAACTATTCTGTTCACTTCCTTGTAAGTAATCCATTATTGAAACCCTATCCTTACGGTTATCACCATCCGTTACCGTGTAAATTTTAGCTACAGAACTTTCCCAAGAACCTACAGCATGGTTTACACTACCGTTACCAGAATGAGTTATCACCCATGATATTACCATAGTAAAATCTTGAGTAATCAGCTATATCTGTATAACCCCTAAACATGTAAGATGCATCTACGTCCTCTAAGAACTCCTCCTTAGATAAAGATTTACCTAATAATGACCCGTTAAAGCTCCTCATACCATCAGACATCTTACCACTGTATCACTCTTAGTAGCTCTTAACGCTTGTTCAACATCAAACCATCTTCTTAGGGTGACATCCATCTTAACTTAACACTGGCACCAAGTTGAGTTTGCCATATCTGTATAAACCACCACGTTTACTATTCTCATTCTCACTCATCTCCACCTTGTCATAATATTTTGAAAATCTTATTATACGCACCTGTATCACCAGCATCTGCAGTCTTTTAACTTAGATACACTATCTACGTAGTTTTGATGAGAATACATCGCCCAAAACATGAAATTTATCTTTATAAAAATGAATTACTTATAGTATTCGTTATATTTATTGAACTGTTTAATATCTTGAGAGTGGTACATATAACATAGTACCAAACATCATTAAGGACATTACCGCTGATGTAAATGCCATCTGTCCCTAATGCCACAAATACCAACGCAAATTAATAACGCAAAACCTATTAATAGTACACCCCATGTAGCAAAATTATCATATAGATAAGCTGTAAAGGAAACCTCACTTAAATTCGGTACCGTTGCAAAACCACTCATCTCTAAATATCTTGTTCTACCTGAGTTTACATTAGAGTTGTTAGAACCTCACCATATCTTGATGAGATTGTAATAGAATAGAGTTTAAAAACGTTTTAGACCAACGTTGTTTATATTCACGCCCTAAAGTAGGGTTTAACATATAGTAAGCCATGTTTTTTAAGATAACATCATTAGCACTACCATCTCCATCATCACTAGCATTAGTATCCAAATCAGGAGTATTACTAAAGTTAATTACAAACTTAACCTCACTATCCGTTGGCTTCGCTGTTACTATTAGATAAGTTACAAAGATATTAGCAGCATAGTTAGTACTACTTGCACTCGTTTTTAAACCGAGTTACTCTATCTTACCTGCAGTACCTGGCACCTTGCCAAAACCCACCATTTAACTTACCTGTGTCTTTATCGTTTTAAGGCTACCTCAGTTCCACTCCTCTTTAAAAGATATAAGCAGTTTTTAAGACTTTACCCGGAGAACCATACCCCTCAGAAGCTTTATTCAAATCAAAAGTTATCAAAGGCAGTAATCCATGAATTACCCCAGACTTAGCCCAAGCATGGTCACCCATAAACGGAGAGCATCATTACTTCCTGCAGATGCACCCAAGAATCTTGAATATCTGAAAAGCTATCACGACCTCAAGTCAACATCACCACCGGACTCTTAGCATAATTTAAGTAGTCACTTCGCAAGTAATCCCTAACTTTTTTTAAGACCTTCATCAGCTTTTTACCATTAGTCTTACCTAAATGCTCTTGCACTAAATTGAAAAGTAATATATCCCAAGAAGTTGTACCCCAGTCACGACCATTCTCTTCATCCCACTCTTTACAGTAGAACCTGTAATTACCGACAAGTTTTTATGAAGTCTCATCTAAACCAGAACCATAAGAAAAGTTATCAGACCAACTTATAAACCCACCCTCGTTAATTAAAGCTAGTGTATTTAAGTTGTTAATTGGTAAGTTTTACCTGCTCTGTTGACCCTCATCGTTTAAAAATATTATTTTAACCATTGGTCGTACTCACCAGCAGATACCCCACCATTCTTATCTTTAGCATCCTTATTATCATCTTTATCTTGTCTTTATCTCTTTATCCTTATCTTTGTCTTTATCCTTATCTTTGTCTTTATCCTTATCTTTATCGTCTTCAGCTTTCTTCTTAGATGTTTCCAGACTTCTTATCTTCGTCTTTCTTTATCATCATCTTTAGGCTTAGAATCACTATCACCTTCTTAGCAAACATATATGATCTCTACGACCCCCAGATCACCACTAAGTAGCTTCCATTATCATGACCACCAGTCTGCATTAATACATTACCAAAAAGCATCTTCTAACATTCTCCAACCAAACATTGATGAATTGTATAAAAATTCAAAGTCATTATGTTTACCTTTTTCTTTTAAATGTTGTTAAAGATTCCTTTGCAGTTACTAATCCCTTTATACTCATCTCCACCATTTGACCAGTCACGTACCATTGATAATACCGACGCACCTATTGTATTCTTAGGATTAATTTTCTTCTGTAAGTTCCTATAAAACAACGCATAGTGTAGGAGTAGCTCTCACCACCATACTCGTACAATAGGATCTCAGTCCATAATAACTCTATCTACGTTCTATCGAACTACCATTCACCGTTGATAATCCATGTAAAAATTGTTTCTTTTGAGATACTCCCCAAATCTCACTTTTCGTAGCATTTTTCATTTAAGTTCTTCCCATTTAACCTCTACACCAGTCTTCTCTTTAGACAAGTCCATCCTAACCTCTTATACCACGTATAACCATATTTATCACCAGAGTCCCATAAATCAAGCTCCCTCAATTACCCCAGCATCCTGAGACATCATCATCCCAGTCATACCCGCTAAGACATCAAAGTATGTAGCAGTGTCCTACTGAACGCCAAGTTTTACCACCATCCCTGAGTTACTACTAAATTCAATCCTTGAGCTTTGCTTCATAGCACCGAGATTTTACCACCCAAGTCTTTAGTAAAACTTTCAGAAATACTCATGCACTATCTTTTTAACGCAGTTACTATATCATCTTTATTTACATGAACTATCTGAACCTACCTGTGTTATACATGGTGTATAAAAGTTAGATAAGAAAACCCCCGCCTGTCTTTATCTCTAAAAGCCGTCATATTCTTACTACTACCATGTCACCACCTTGTTTTTAGTCGCAGCTAACTTTTTTAAATAGTTCCTTACCCTATCTAAAGAATCTTCCTTACCAGAAGAACTCTTATCTTTTTAGGGCTTATCCTTACTAGTGTCCCCACCAAGCATCTTTTTATCATCTTTTTATCTTCAGCAAAAAGCTTATCCTAGAACCTACTGTAGCACTATTTTACCAAAGGACTTGCTATCAACAAACCACTTAAAGTAAAATACCGACAAGAACTTTCCTACTTTTACCATTTTCTTACTTTTTACCACCATCTTGAAAAATCTCCTGCCCTTTCTGATTCCTCATAAAGAAATCTGCCCTAACCATATCGTGAACAGTTAATATATTCCTGTTATTATTATCACTAAACAAAAACCAGTTATTATCAATTTAGGTATACTACGCAACATATATGTCTTAGTGTAATCTAAATAAGTAACGGATACACTGAATCCCTATAAGAAGTCCAAGCCTCTATAGATACAAAAGGTGGTTTTTATTACCATACTTACGTTGCAACCAGTTCATAAGAGTGGTATATTCATTAGCACAGAAATCTAAAAGCTATTGAAAAACTTACCATAGCACAAATTATCATAACTAAAACACCCTAAAGCAGGTGGTTTAATACCCACTTGAATTGTCTTATAAACCAAATACCTTCCGCCAAATCTGGACGTATATCTTTATTTATAGCTTTTAAAACCCTAGATATCTGCACATCTTGGTCTGCTACAAACTTATGCAACCTTGTTCTATCCTCAGCGCCCATACCTGAATTTGTTTCAGATAAATGCTCCAGCTATCGACATCACTTCCTTACGCTCAGCCTACACCTAAATTAGTATATCGCTCTCATCTAGTTTTACCTGTTTACTACCACCATTGAAACTCTAAAAATCTCCAGTTATTAGGTACTGTACCACTAGGTAAATTCTTTCTTATATCCCTATTAATATTCTCTACAACACTATCTATACCAGCTTCACTATCTAACACCACAAAAGGTTTAGGGTGAACCGCCAGTACCGTCATCCTCAGCCCTAGTTACATCTACTAGGTATTATAAAAACTAGTCAATAATACCATAGACATAACTACTACTTTTATAATCCTACTTACCATACTAAAACCTCACTTTCTTTAAGAAAAAGGTTAGCCTTAATGTTGGCTAACACCAACACCAACACTAACCTTAAAAACTCCTTATTTCCCAACCCTACACTAATTAAAAATCCTAAGAATCCACTTAAGAAGTTAGATGCTGGACCTACTAATGTTAACATTGAGTCTCGACGCAAAGTATAATAAGAAGATTGCAAAATCAATAATCTTAACCAAGACCCTTACAAAGTAAGTAGTCATCTGGATTTTTACCTGTTTTTGTGATCTCTGTTAAACTATCACGCGCTGTTTGTAGAAATCATTAAACTTACAGCTTTAGACATACCACCTTTATCAGCACCGTTAACAACGTAGAATTGTATTTGACTGAGCCATAAAGAAGAATAAATCTACAGCTAAGAATAAGAAGAACGCAATGTTGCTAATAACACAAAAATACCGCTGTTACATGTTAATAGCTGGTGAACGGTTTTAAAATACTAGATGCACCAAAGAAGTCTGGTTCTAATATCTTTTGTCGCCGTTACAATCATATTCTGCAGCTACTGTATCTTTTCTTTTTAACTCGATCCCAAAAATTGATTTACTGTGTCATCAGTTACCGCAAGTTAGTTCTATCCCCACCTCAATAGAATCTTTTATGTTTTTTCTGAACAGCATTGTCAATATCTGTTAAGAATTTCTTTTTCTCATTAGACGTTAATCTCATCAAATTCATCAGTTACATTCCCTATCTTTTAGCTTTATACAACTTAGAACCCTGAAATCGTATCCCTGTATCAGATTTATAGTTTTTACCCTGATACTTGAGTTTCTACAAAGCATCCCTTACTTTTTGTTGCGACACCGATTCGTCTCACTTTATTATCTGTTAATGAACGTTGTCTTGCAAACGATCATCACTTACTACACCTGTACCTCAAATGTACACCTACTAAGGCTACCGCCCCTGTAACTTTCTTCATATTTTTAACATAACTCGTTTGTCCTCCAATCTCGATTTATTTCTTTTTAATTATTGTTAAAAAGATATTACCTACTTTATGTAGGAAATTATATAATCTACTATGGTTTCTGTACTTATACCAAAAGCTTGAGCTATTACCACTGCCAGTAAAACAAATTGAACCTTTGTCAATATCCTACGAACAAACATCTCATAAGGCGACCCCGTTGTAAAAGTCTTTTATCTTAGGCACTAACCTTATATTCGTTATCATTCTGACATCTTGGAAACATCGTCTTTATAAACGTCCCTATAGCAAATACCGAACCCTCATCAAGTCATAGCATCTAACACTATATGTGACACTATACCCAAAGTTAAACCCTAAAACAAATAATTCCAATATTACCTTATCCACTAAACCATTTACCCCAACCCTAAAGCCGACGGTACTGAAATAATAAATATAACATAAATAACGTAAATTCTGACAGTGTTCACTACGCTCTATGTCTTTTACATGCTAAAAAGCGTAATAACCTATATTTAAAGTGACCTCCAGAACCGTCATTTTTCTTTTACCACTACTAGTCTTTTTCAATTACATCATCTATTTTTTTCAACGGTCCATTGAATATATGTAATACCTTATTTAAAAAATACCCCTACAGTGGTCCGCATTGGATTGCTCTTACTATGATGGTCTCATATCGGAAATCTACCCCCATACATACCACCTGTATAAATAATTAGAAACTGGAATGCTGGACTTACTATCATCTGTTGATAATAAGCTCCCAGATCCACTAAGGACTAAATACCCTCGCTAATGTTAAGCACAGCACCACCTACATAGTGTGTTTTACCCTCCATGTAAATAACACCCCCAACATTATACAGCCTAACAAGTTCTTAGCTAATTTTTCTTTTAAACCAGAACTTACTATAAGCTTACACCTATAGCCACTTGCAGTGAATATCCTTCTACAAATGTAGTACTTCGCTCAATCTTAACACCTGTAGCTACACCCATTGAAGAACCCCTTACTACAAATAAACCTTTTATACCCTAACATCACAACCATACATACCATAATATATGCTATCTCTATTGATTCATCCACTATACGCTGTACTGTAAATATAGGTACACCTGTCTTTAAGGAAGTTTTCTTAGAAAAATACTGTCCGAGGTAACACCATATCTGTTTCCAACTACCTCGTTCACTTCTTTTTCGTTTTATATTATACTTCATTTTCATCCTGAAATGCAAAACCATACCCATGCTTACCATTCTCTCATACATACATCCATATAAGTACTAGCACCAAAGCTACTACTTTCTTAGAAATACCAAGCCCATCACTTAACTCCCCATATAAATCCAGATAAGTTTAAACGTTTAGGTACTTCACGTACCACAACCCCACACTTACCGTTCTCTTACCTCCACTGTTTCCAACAATATCACCACCTATTAATCAAATAAATTCGTTGTATTCCTAGCTATTAAGAACTGATATGGATTCTCCTGCTGTTGAATAGTAAACCTGTTCATTATCTCAGATTCATTTACTACCTCAACATTACTCCTAAATCATTCGACCTACTTCAATACAAACTACTACCACAGGTGGCTTTAATATATCATAAACAGTCTTTCTTAAGTAAACCTCAAAAGCACGCCTCTCTAAATGAGATATCTTTGCTGTACTCTTTCTTATTACCACTAAAAATTACATCCCAAACCTTTAATGCCACTTTACACTACCTCCTAAAAATTCTTTTTAGTTGATCCATCAGTAAGTCTAACAACCTTACTACAAATTCTACCACGTTCTCTGCGTAATCAAAAACTAAAGAACTAAAGAATATTGTTATAAATAAGACTAAGAAAAATACCGTTAACGCACGTTTTCCTCATATATGTACTTAGAACGTGTTTATTTGCTCTCGGTGCTGATGTAAAAGCCTGCCTTGGAGCTTGACCTCCTACATTATAACCACCACCAAAAGCAGCACCACCCATAGGGATTGTTGTATCCTCCAGCCTGACCTCCTCCAGACGCACCTTGCATCAAGTTCCCTCTATCATAGCCTCCGAATCATATCATCATCAACCTTGAATAAAGAACGTATGAAACTAAATACCCTTGTGGGAGCAGCACCATTACCTTGTACACCTTGACTTTGCCTGCGTCATCTGTGAAAATTACGTTGAGCAACATCATCATCGTCAAACATAAATCTTAACGGTGGAGCTATTGCATATAATAAACTTATAGCTGTAGATAGTAAGAACATAACACCAAGTAAGTTTACTATAGTACTTACTATTACCATTACCCATTTAGCTATTGGCTTAGTTATCCACCCAGCAGTATTACCGCATCTCATTCGACCTTTATTTATAGTACTTTGAACTTGCCTAACACTTCATTATTTCGAGCTTTAGGTAATTCCTTACGAATTGTATCTATAGTATCATCAATCTGAACTATCATCACCCCTCAGTTATCATATAAGTGACCACTTTTACATTACTTTTTGAGGTGGCTCTTTGGTACCATAAACCCTTATTAGACTTCTGCTCGGTATCAGACCCACTATTATTAGATTTTGAAGTAACATCAGAACCACTACGATTAGAACTTTCCCACCACTATCTTGTAAAATTGTCTGATTACCATCCGTTAACTTATCTATCGTGCTAGCTAACCTACCTGCGTCCTAACAGTTTATGTACCCAAACCCATAACTACCGCATGATTTTCGCATCTTCACTACAAGCCAACCCCCTTTCTTCATCATATAAAAGCTATTAAATGTAACTTTTGCGAATATTTTAAACCTAACTCACAGATATTTTTAACTTTTATCCTTTTAAAACAAAAGTAGAGGTTAAGCCTTTCATTTAACCTCTACCACTAACTTTTGAAAAATCATCTACTAAATCGTCTAAACCTATGGACGTAAACACCTGCATCTCTTCTACTGTCTTCTCTATCTCACCTTTTATAGCATTATATTCCATAACACCTCGAGACCTCATCCTTCAAGACACTAGAATCTTCATTTACAATGCGAGACATACCATCACTTACATTGACTCTTCCCTACTATCTATAGGTGAATACCTTTCGATAACCCTAGATTAACAACTTGGTCCTCACTTCACTTCCCGGCTCCAACACCTTATCTAAAACATGCTAATAAACCACAGACCTCCATAGCACTAAACTTATTAAATAATTCCCCCATAGATTTCAATTCCTTTACTAGTTAAGCCTCTACAACCAACCCATTACGTTACACTTATAAACCACGAGTTACAAAAATCCCTAAGCTCCTGTAGTAAATCAGCTTAAAACCAACACCTGACTTTTGATATCATGCAATAAATTCATATAACATAACATTATGCTCCAGTAAATAACTACAAAAACTTGAAATAATCATCCAAAAGGACGTACATCTAAAAGCTTTTTCACGTCACCTACTTTAACTTGACCCACTACCTGTATTCTGCAACCATCTCTAAATAATTTAAAGCCTGCCTATACACAACGAAAGCTTTCTCAGTTATTAACGTTAAAGCATCCATTGTATAATCTATATTCTCAAGGGTCACATACCCTACTTAGAACTTTACAAACATCTTTTACTGTGGGAGTTTGTACCTCCAACCTTAACTTCATCCCTATTTCTAAACGTATCTCATCAAGTCCTGTGGGTCCGTTGTACCAAAATACTATAACTATCGTCCTTTGGAATATCCTCAATTATCTTTAATAAAGACATTTTTGCACTTTGCATCTGAGGACACCTCGTCTGCATTAAATAAAAACGCTTATCAAACACCCATAGCTGGCATCGCGCTATCTTCTCTACTAAAAGCGTCATATCCTCAGCTTTCTCGTTGACGCAGCATCGACTCCTCAACACCATATAAAAGAACTAGTATCCCCGTCTCTATATATTTATCCATAGCTTTACAAGTATCACAACACCCACAAGGATGTCTCCAACCCTACTATCGACCTTTGAATCAGTACATTTGTAAAGTCTTCGCTAATAACCTAGCTAAAGTCGTCTTACCACAACCTGTTTTTCCTGTTAATGTAGTATCGTACGGGGTGCTTTCTCCAAATCTTGTAATCTCACCATTGGTTGAGATTTTTACATAATCATTACCTACATATCTCGTCTAAAGTTTTAGACCCTATACTTAGTAGCAAAAATCACTATAAGCTGACATACCTTTTTAAACCTACTTTCTTTTTAACTCAAATCTTCAAACTACTCAACCGTTATCATTAAATAAGAATGCCCATAGTCATAAGTTGTTTTGAAAACATCTACTCGAACACATCATACTCACTAAAAGTATCCCAAACACTACCAAACGAAACAACATCGTCTACAGGGACATAGCTGATTGTACTCCCCAACCTAAAATTCACCTTTACTATTCATTAATTCAAAATCAGCACGTAATAAATAAAACATACCTGCTTTCTTATTACTGACCTTAGTACTATCGCCAACTAACTTTGTAAAATTCTTTAATCTCATTTCTTTATCTCCTTATATTCCTTAACTTTTCAACTAAATCCGACTTATCGTTAACTTATAACCCTTTTTGAAAGTCTCACCTAACAATATAAAAATCAGGTTTCCTACAAAAGAACACTCCATCCTTACAAACTTGGTATTCTTTAATACGTCCTCATCTTCAACCACTTCAATACCGGTAAAGATGTAAACCAGTAAGCATTATGTACAAAGCATATTAGCTAATCCTAATAAGAGACCCTTTAACCCTAAAAATCATTACCTTGCTTTTCATCAAGTTAGGGCGTAAAAATCTAACATCTCAGAATACAGCCTAAACTCACCACAGAACCCTCTTTTTCTTGTAAACCATCTTTTAAAAATTACATCGTACCAAATAGTTTCATCAATAACCTTTAACAATTCTAACAAATTAGGTATCTCAACATCTCTAAAACTTTCATCTTCTAAATTCACACCCTAGTGACCTCAAATAATTATCAAAAGTCTTATAAGACTCGTTATTACCAAATAATTGATAACTAGAACTATAATCTTTATCTCTATTCTCAACTTTTAAATAATATCATTAGCAGACATCAACCACACACCCCATTTTTCTTTTTATATTAACAAAGTCCTATTATAACTTATTTTACTCTTAAAACTTCAAACTCAAGATAAAATTTAGGTCTACCTAAGTTAATACCCTTGATAGACCTAAATTTTTATTTAAATGTCATAAAGTGAACTGCCTACAGTCACCATATCTTTACAGCTATCTACGGAACACTACACACGGTTCTCTAAAGCTATGTTCATTATTACAAAATTAATATATTTGTACTTATACGCTATTCCTACCTATTATCGTTATAAATTTCATTGATTAACATACTATCCGCTGCCAATCTTTCCACTTTCTTACGTGTGTTTGCTTTTGTTCACTCTTCTACGTTTTGACTTAGAACGACAAGCTCAAATTGCTCTCCTCATACTCAGGTTTTAAAAGGAATATTCACGCTCTTCTGAATCAAGTAAACCATCACTCAGCTATGTATATTGGATAATCTTTAATAGGCTTTTTGCTTAGGGTGCAAATAACGCATTTGCATTTCCACCTTTGACGTTACCTCTCTTGAAGAAGAATGTCTTAAATACGGTACCGTCATATCATGATAAATTAAGTTCAATGTTTCGTTTGTAGTCTGATAATCATCATTAGCATCTAACATTACCCCCGGACTACATTTACCGTTAAACTTAGGGTTGGTGTAATGCCATAGCAATACCCTAAACGAGTAACACAGAAAGATTCGACCTTTCTCCAACTACCCTAATATCCATATCTTCTACAGTCATATCCATTAATGAATCTTTCTTAGCCCTAGCATCTAACGCCACACTATAAACATAATGTAATGGTTCATCACCTAACCATTTTAATTGATAACCTACTGCAATACCATACTTATTAGGGAGTTTCCTCTCTTAACAGCCTGTCAGATTGAGTAACCTAGATACTAAAATACCCTCAAAAATTAAGTTCCTTGATTGACTTCCCTCTAACTCCTCTGGATAGTTTGCTGGGTCATACCCCTCAAGCTTAACTATAGCTTTTACAAACTCCTCTATTTTAGCTGCTACTACGTCAGTTTTACTTTTTGATTTAGTTTTCTTTGTAGTTAGTTGTTGTGTAGCTACTATCACCACTTAAATCCTCTCATCTCCGATCTTGGTTTAATCTAGTAGACCCTAAACCTGCACCTGAATTTCCTGAATTAAACTTATTTTTGATTTCCTCCTAAATTGCTTTTTATTTCTTTACAACAATTTTACATAGGTTATTATAACTCACATGTTAACTGTCAAATAGTTTCATTTTAAAAATTTTAAAAGTTTAAATAAACTCTAAACCACAGAAACATAGTTAAGTCATAAGGTAGAATAATCTGCGCTCTATATAATATTTATTGTTTTACGTTTGTATATACCCTAGTAAACCAGCTAAAACTAACCCTACACTATAAGGAGCTGCACCATTATCAGATAACCCAGTATTCAGTAATGATTTGTTGCCTGTATAAGTTCAACGCGTTACCTTTTGGCTCTGGCTTAGGCTCAGGTTTTTGGCTCTGGCTTAGGCTCAGGTTTTGGCTCTGGCTCTGGTTGTGCATTTCATCTGGAATGGGCTTCCGGAATCTCCACAACAGGTGGTTCCATTCGAACTATCACCATCAGTTACGCAATTTAATACCTATAAGTTTTTCAGGTTTAGATAAACGGTTAATTTGTAATGGCGTTCCCATAATTAGAATAATATTCAATAGACTCACCTGTGTATTCAGGTCTAATTAAAGAAAAATCAGCAATATCCTTAAGCACGGTTTTGTATCACCTGACACTTTAACCTCAATAGTATCATCTTACAATATTTACAGTAAATCCATCTTTAGCTTTCGCCGTACCATTTTTGAATCCTTTAATTAATTGTTTAGTATAATCATCCCCAGACCTTTAATTACAAAAGAATACCCTTTATCTGAGAACGAAGTTACGATTGTGTTATCCTCTAAATTCCTACCATCAAGTGTATCAAACTGGCTTGCTCAGATTTATAAAAGCTTAATCATTTCGTAATTTTATCTTTAAATGCCTTAACTTTAGCTAACTCATCAGGTGTAAGCTGTCTTAAATTATCGTTAAAAGTAATGCCCATTAGCATCCTTATACGTTCAATTACATAAGGGTCATTTGAAATTTAGCATTAAGTAACTCCCATAACATCTTTTGCTCAGTTGAAGCATTTAACGGATTCTTATCTTGACCTGCATACCCACACCAAAGTTCTGAATTAACGCCGCCATTTCATTATCAGCAATAGTACGTTTTTCGTATTTATCCATGTGGTTAGCTGGTAATTGTGGGTCAGAAACACCACACCAACACTTTATCTTCTGCAATCATGTAATACCCAAAAGTTGTAGCAAAATTGGTACTTTGGGTTTTACTTTGCTTAATGGTTACCTGTTGCATCAACCCATCTCGGATAGTTGATTTGCCAGTTCTTACCATTTTCGAGTCATACTCGTCAATATTTAAAAGTATAATTACCTTTTTGTATTATCTTTTTATCGTCCTCAATCTTTTTAAAGAATATTTGATAAATAACTTACTACTATAAAAGGTCATTGTTACTATCTTGTTTTAGAACTTGCATCGTCAAATGTTTGACGTTCAATCCAATATTTACCTTGTAACTGATTTTCACCGGGCTGATGTTGGTGTTTCGCAGATACACCTGATCACCTTCAAGCTACCAGCAAAGGAGCAGTAAAACTTTTCCAGTACCCTCTTCTAAGAACTGAGACTTCTAGTTTTAATGCTCACCATCTGCCTTGGCCAGCTAGTTATAGCTTACAAAAGTCGTATCGCAAACACAAAAGTAATCGCGAGAAACTGTGGACTATCACTATTCATCGTATCTATTTTTATGCCTCCGCCTTAATTATATTGACCCTTTATAATAATATCTTTAACAAGATTATTAACATAAAAAGGTCTGTTTATCATATTAAAACTATAGTTATGATGAGTATACACCTCTTCCAAACCCTAAGAGGCTTTAACAATAATTTAGCACTTTTAAAATATACCAAACTTCTACTAACAACGTTATAGCTTTCTAACTCGTCACGTTGTGTGCGCCTATACAAAGCGCCCGCGATCACCAATCCTCAATACTCTGACGCTCCAAGACCTACGGACACGTCTGAGCGTAAAATGCTTGCGTAAGGACTACTTCGTAAAGATGCCCAAACCATCTACGAAAGCCCTATCGGAATAACCACTACTATCTCGTGAGCTTCAAAAACCCCCGATGACCTACGGTATAATGAAATATTACAATAAGCAAACCCCTAGCGTCATCTTGCAACAGAAATATTCCCACTATAAATACTTGAAATTTCTGTAACAAACACAGAATCTTTAACCACTATTTCACCACTAAAAATACGTTTCAAACAAAACTTTTAATTTTCTCTAATAAAACACCATCTACGTTTTCTCGCACTTAAATCACATCCCTGGAACTTTTTAATTAACCATTAATTGCTTAGTTGAAACAACTTTCAACCAAGTCTCCAAATACCCTTGAGGTCGCGTCCTCATAATCAAGATAAGTCGTAAATACAACCCTATATAACTTACTACGACCACTATTTAAAATTAATTTTACAATACCAATGTACGTATGACCTACCATGCTATTGAAATCAATAGCCTTTACAGACGATTACCTTAGCATCACGTATTTTTATCTTTATTATTTTGTCAATTTATAGATATTATCTTGTTGTATAAACATTTTACCATAAAACCACCTCATAACAAATTATAGTTTTACTAAAACATACCGTGGAGTTTCTTTCCTTCAAAACCCAATATTAACTTGACATGCGTTTCTGTACATCAAACCGATCATCCTCTGTTTTTACACGTGCCTTCGTAACCTTTTTCCTAATATCGTTTTAAAATCATCATATGTTTTTCTGATAAATAAGCTCTCTATCTTCATTACTATATCATAATGCTTCTCACAATACCCTCTCGAAAATTAGATTGATAATAGTATATCTTCTGGGTTCCTGCTCAAAAGGTGAGGTGCATGTATGTTATCTAATATTCGTTCATCACTAAAACACCTTTCATTAAGAAGTTTCATACAAATAACCCTGACTACACTTCTCACCCCAAACAATAAACTTTAATGTCAAACCTCTGACGTAACCCTCGACTTTTACGCCCTCAATAACTAAATCAAAACTTTTGCGCAACAACGTCAATAAAATTAGAACTCTTCAACCACCCTATATAACTCATGTTATACGTTCTACATCCCCTACGATCATGCCAGGTAAATGCTGTACATCTACAATATTAACACCAGCACCAACCTATCAACAAACCTATCAATAACAGCTTTTCAGCAAAAATATTGAGTGCTTTATCTCCATATGTTTAAATATTCCATTACCACAATGACCTTGGACTAACTTACATCATGTAATTTTTGCTTATCCAAATCAGATATTACTAATCTATTGTTTTTAGGTAAATCTAAACCATTGGGCGATGCATGACACGCACGTTCCCTAAATTATAACCACTATCATCAACTACTCCATTTTTCACTTGTCCCCAAGTCATTCTTTTTAAACATTTGTAAAAGCCTCAGTATTTTATCTTGGCTATTTAAACATATCTATATCTCTTAAACCTTTAAATTACATCTTTATTATACACCTTTCTGATTACTTAAACAGTTAAGCTCAAATCTTAATCAGTCATCCACTATTCCACTACCTTCTTCAAAACCCATCAAAGAGCATTCCTTGTTTTTAAACTACTGTAAACACTCTCTTGTAAAACCCTTAAGCACAATCATAAGATATCAATATAATCATCATACCACAAAGGGCTTCTTACATAATCCCTCAAAAACTTGGAAAACCATAGTTTTTAAAAATAAATCATAAAAATCATATATGAAATCAACTTTACGTCCATCATCCCACGTAAAGATAGTAAAACATAGTTCATACTATCAAATTTAAGACCTTTAAATCCTCAAGGCTAGAGTCAAAAAGACCTATCGTCGATTGTAACATTAAACACAAATGCCTCATATAAAACCCCTTTGCTACGTAACGTTATTTTTCCAAGTTACTTGAAACCTACTAAAAATATCCCCATCAGTTACTTCTAAATAAGGTAACTTACTACAATAACCTTGCTCTACTAATAAAGTCCCAATCTTAGAAACATCATAATCACCAACAATTTTACGTCCATGAGGTGTCGGATACCTAAGCTATCCAATAACCAACCTAAAGGAACTTCACGCTCGTAATCTCCATCTGCACCAACAACCTTTAACTTTTTAATAGCACCCCATGTTGAATTTGTTATATTCTCCATCTTAACATACCACCTATTCTTTATTTTCTAAATATACTACCTAAACACCTCGTTTTAGCGTCTAACCTCATAAGCTCATTACTAAGAACACGTACTATTCGACTTACAGGCTCACCACTATCTAATTGCGCCAAAACCAGTCCAATAAGTATACTAAAACTTCCTCATTACAAGCTCTCTATATAATCCTTATACCAATGCGGACTCTTAATAAAATCAACCACTAACTTCTGTAAATCACCATCACCTGGTATTAAAAAGTTTAAATAATACAGTTTAGTAACCTCATTCCCATAATCATTTCTTAAAGAAAACCTTAAACTGTTAAGGAAAAACTATCTCATTACCCCTTAAACTTTGATAACTAACATCTCCTCTCAAGACCTAAATTAACCCCCATATCACAATACACAGGATTATAGAAAATACCTTTTGACTTAAACAACTTATCAAATTTAGGCAACTAATCTTGTAAAAATGTAAGCCGGGTTCATAGTACCATAAATGGTTTCTTCAAGCTCAACTCCTTGTGATTTTAAAGAATACCTACCTTACACAAATCTTGATAATTAAATTGTGTCCTATCACTAGGACAATCAAATTCACCTACATCTAGGAAATCACCCAACGTCTTTATATCCCATTGTGTTAAACCTTTATTCACCGCTGGGAGTCTTCTTAACGAGACCCATGTTTTTCATCATTAACTACCTCCAATCTACCTACTATTTTTCCTTACTAATCATTCAAACAATTAAAGTCAAAACCTAAAAACATTATTGTTTATAAAAATCACGTGAAAAGTATTTTGAATCTAAATAAGTATCAATTAAACAATAATCACAACTATTCAACTTATCATCTTCTACAACATAAAATTTACGACAACCTAACGACTTATCATGAAACTCAAAAACAAATCCTACAACATTACTTGCTAAACCTTTTAACGCAACGTCCAAGACCTTCAGTAACTACAACGTCACCATTACAGTAATCTAATTTAATAGCACATAACTTTCCTTTATCCTTATAATGAGAATTAACTATACGCTTAAAACATACCCATAAATATCCAATTCAAACAATTCCAGCTTGCAAAAGCTAATTTTGTTGGACGATCTAACACTTCAATCCCAGTTGCGATGACCACCTTTAGTCTAAAGGCATCAATTCACATTCCATGAGGTAATACATACCCATTTTCTGTAGTAATTCACCAAGAGGACGTACCTCATCTTCAACCTTACTATAACCCAAAGTCTCCTTATATTCGCTCCATTTTAGCCATAAATTAACCTCCATTCCCAGTTTGTATAATCTACAATTAATAATTTTAGTTAATCCTCACCAAAATTAAAAATAGAAAGTAGATGATTGCACCTACTTCCTATAAACCTAAGCTCGTTGTATATCTGTTATTACCACTTTATCTTTACTAGGTATTTTCTTAAACGAGATTTTAACCTTATCACCAACTTTTTAAATTCCTCAGCCTCAAACTCATTCATGTACATATCTAAATAGTACTACCCATCTCAAACACAAAATGATATGACGCAGTTAATTTACCAGTTGTGATTAACTCCACACTTTTTACAGTAGCTGTTGCTATATACATCTGACTCAATAATCTTTTAACGTCTATCTTCTCTTTAGCACTAGAGTCTTTTGTGCCACCAACATCTTTTATCACTTACATTCTGTTGGGTCTCATGCTTTCTCTTTATCATCACTACCTTTGTCCAGTACTGAAGTAGTAGACTTAGATGCATCCTCACACAGTTTTATACTTAGGGGTCTGTGTTTTTCACCAGTCTGATTTATTCTTAGTACCAGTACCCTTTACTAGCTTTTACTGCTACAAATAATAGTACCAGTTACCACTAAAGTGATTACTAAAGTTACTACCTTTTTAAATCCACCTTTAGCTTTTTCTCTTTCTCTTTTTCTTTAGAACTTTCTTGAGTCTCGCCTTCGTTAGTGACCTTGATTGTTATAATTATAGTTATTATAACCTTGATTCCATACCCTGTCCTTGATTGACGAAAACCCTATTATCATAATGCTCGTTGCCGTATTCATCATAAGCATTATAATCACTCGTACCACGCATCTTGGGTTGACCCCTATCAAACTTTAGGCGCACCACCCTAGCACCACCTACCATATCCAGGCTGCACTCGTTGGACGCGATTCTAGTTCATCATCTTCAAATCCCCAATCATCATTTCTGTGTTCTCAGCCATAATCTACACCTCACTATTTATCTAACTTTTATATAACATACCGTTATCAAATTGATACATCTCACCTACAGTATCTATAAAATCATTCGTATCTACTTCAATAGCAACCGTATTTACATAAATGTTGAGCTCACTCATTGTAAAATAACCATAACACATCCCCATCTAGTTATAATACCCATAAACAAAATGATGTCGATTCTCTAAATCCACTAACTTAAGTCTTTCTTAATTAAAGACAATAGTTTTTACTTTCTGCCAGCTCTAATTTCTTAACAGCTTTCACATACTCACCTAACACCGTTTGGTTTTATATTTCTTAAAAACTCCAAAACATTAAAGGCACTATACACATTTTCCGCTAATTCAAGGACTCTTTAAGTATAGCTCCTCTAACTTAGAACCTTGTAAGTTTAATAAAGCATCTTTATCTACAATTAAATCCACAAAAGTCAAACCCAATATTTGAGATAACTATGCTTTTCTGCTTTTAGCTTTATCTACAAAACGTACTTTATAAGCACCCGCTAAACCACTTAATATATCATTCACAACCATTAAATTGTAAATAATACAACCTCTCGTATATTAGCCTCAAGTAACTTATCCAGTATTTCTATGAAATTGCCTAACAGTACCTGAAACCCTCAGTGTCCTCACAGTTTACACCTTTTAAAAATTCCATCACCTACTTTTGTAAGTCAGTAAAACCGACTTTATTACCACAAAATACAGTATAAGATGAAATTTCTCAAAAATATCCCCAGTTTTAGTTAATCTGCACGCCCTGCTGTAAAATCCCTCTTGACTTTCTTTATAATTATTCTGTATGCGTACCCTAACTTGCATAAATAATCTAATAATTTTAAATGTTTATCTAAGCATCCCCCAAAGTACCATATTTATCCAGTCTTCACATCAACATAGCTCTCGTCAACATTCTTAATTATCTGTGTCCTCTGTAGCTTTTGGCTTTTCCAATATCTACAGATACAAAACAAGTCCTTTTCTTCACTCCTACCCATTTACCTCTACTTAATCTTTTTAACCAACCTATCTACTAATGCCACTAAAGTTGTCTAATTTATCGTATATTCATTAAAAATTCTGATTGAGTCCCTACCATTTTACCACCACTAACTGGCTTCCTAGAATGATTACTACCCTCAATACCCTTAAAATCTCTTTTGAGGGTGTACTACGTCTTGCGTACAAAGTCACTCTTCTTAATAGGTTTATCTAAACCCTAAACTAAAAATCACTTAAACCTTTGGGCAGAGTCAACATCACCACCTAAGTCATATAATACCTTAACTGCGATTTCTCCTACCATCAAAGGCATCTTCAAAAGTCGTCTTCGTCCAGACAAATCATCAAAGTCATCGTCATCATACAAACCATAACTCCGCATCACCTTCGTCTAAATCACCTAAATCATCAAATCAGTTATAACATCAACAAGGTCACTTTCGTCTTCTATTTCCAAATCCCAGGTCTTTCGTCTTTCACTAACGTAGCTAAGACTTTTAACTTCTTGTAATTCTTTTGAAGTCAATTCAACCTCCGTAGACTTAGTAACATCACCTACGAACATAAGGACTGACCTCCTTTACTAACCACCCTGTATTCATCTTCAACTTGTACCACTTTTACTTGATTTAACACGTTTGTATAAAGCTCTTCTATACGCTCATCATAAAGATTGTTATACTCTTCTACTACTTTTTCGACGTAAAAGACTCATAAAACGTATATAATCTTTCTAGCTAACAACTGTAAACCAGTTGTTATCTGTAGCTATAGTCATATTTATTAATATCCTCTAAATCACTTATACGAAAATAAGTTCGTACTTATTAGCTTCACATCTAAATCTCCTAATTCAACAATTCCATTTCTAATATAACGCTTCTTTTAATAATTCTAAATACTTACTGTAATCTCCATACATACACTAAACCGCCTATTCTAAATTATCTTGTTTCTCTAGATAACCACTCATCGTAAGCAGACCTAAGATATTATTTACTACCAATTCCCCATCAGCATATTTTTGCTATATTATCTAAATCTTTATCTTTAACTCAATCCAACCACCACTAGTTTTTATCTTGGTTCTAATACCAAGTTATCTCAACTTCATGTTTAGCTGGTTTTTCAGATTTATAGTAATCTAATACATATTTATATAAGTAATTCTTAGCTTTTAGTTGTGTCTTGCTCAGTTTTCTTATACTCTTTTTAAATCCTTGAAAATCTTACTAGAATCTTCCAAAAGTCTTTATTCGTTAAGTCACGTTATTCAATCTTCATTGTTATAGCATTTTCTAAAGTTAGCAAAGTTCGCTACGTTTGTTATTTTACTGGTTTTATAGATAACAATACCTGTTTAAACATATCTAAAGTTTTTCATCATACGTAAAAATCAGCTCCAGTACTGTAATATCTATTTAAACTCGTAATTACATTAGTCTTATTACTATACTTTTGAGCTGTAGCTATATCTAAAGTCGATAACGCCCTTATATGTGATAAGCCACATCCGTATCTTTCAAGTTAGGGGTCACCTAAAAGCTTGTAAGTACCATCATCTTTCACCTAAAACCTTTTGGTGAGTCCCTGTAACTCAATCCAACGTATTTGCTCTTTATCAAAGTCAGATAAACTTTTTAAATCTACTTTAGTTATATCAGTCTGTTGCGCCTTCTGTGCCTCAGCTCAGCCACCTGCTTTTGCTTTCTTACTAGAGTTGTAGACCCTAATCCTCCAATCTAGAATTATAAAAACTAAAACTCCTCCAATAATACCCATTATCTTCTTATTTTTAAGATATCTTGCATCTTTCAAACCCCTAAATATCATCCACTACATCACTGAGTAAAATCAATATCACCAACATCTCAAAGAACGGATTCACACATCATCTACAGCTATACTAGGAAAATCTGCAACAACATCATCCACTTTATCTAAAACATCTGCAGTTCGTACTTTAGAACCTAAACCCATTAAATTCAACAGGATGTTCCACATAATCATCAACGCACGTAAAATACCCTGTAGAATACGCATCTATAGTCCTTCAGAATTTCAAAAATAAAATCCAGACGTCCAACTACTGTTATGTTAGAATCATAACACTACCACCTGTACTTTCTTTCAATTTACTAATTGTTATCTCGTAAAAATTTCAGTACGTGGCTTCATTATCCCTCTGAAACAATAGCTTCTACTACATCAACCAATTTATCAAAATCAATATCAGCATATCTACGTAATACCCTTAAGTGCTTTTCGGTTTCCTCTTGAGGGTAACACATTCACTTTTAGCTATCCTTAATACGTTTAAATGCCTTTGTGGATAATCTACTTTTAGGTATTCCTAAATCGTAAATCTTAAAGTTAGCATTATGTAACCCTATAACCACTGGGCAAGTATTATAATAATTTTACACTAAACCTAGAACGTAGAATACTAAACATTTCTGTACCTCAGGGTCAAAAACCATACACATCCTCACTACTTTCTCATTAGAAGTTAACGAGAACTCCCTCATATTTCCTTTCAAAGTCCTAGCATCAACTACTAACTAAGTCCTTTTCATAAGCTCTTTTTAACTTTGTATATAACCTTGTACAAAAGGTAAGGCATCAGAATATTACCTTGTGTAAAATTAACTTTTACCCTAGGATTCGTAAACCTAAAAACCATGTTCTGATTATGCGTAGCAAGGATACCCGGTAATTCTCCATTTTCTATAAACGATTTAAGACCCTTTTGAGCGTCCTCCAATCCTTTTAATACATTCTCTGCCTATTTCTTGAGTACACGCCTGAATGATACCTTTATCGAGTGTATAGACCTTATTTGTGAGAGAACCCCCAGTATAATTTTTCGAGTGTCCTCTTTTTCTACAGTCCAATACATAAACCATACCCCAAAAGCTCTAAATAAACAGTAGTTAATAAATCAACAAAAACCACCCTTTTTCATCATCCTAAAAACTTAACAGGTACTTTGAAATACTTTAAAAGCACGCTCTTTCCAATGCCTTATATAATTTTCTACACACTTTAGGTGGATTAAAACTTTATTGAAACCATTAGATTGAATAAACCCCAAAGGGCTTTGACTTAAAGCCAAACTCCTACCTACATTCATCATTAATTCGATTTCTTTGTATTTTTATCTAAAGTCAAACTTATACCCCCTCAATTAGCCTTGCTAATTCTATTCTTGATACCATATCTCTTAAACCAGGGAAACCTAGTTTTAGATGTTTCAAATAAGTCACCATCTGATGATTGTACTTATCACTAACCCTAGAATCTCAACACTACTTTACAGGCGCTCCTCTAATGTATGTCTAAATTCTCGGTACAATACCTCACTACTACAACTACAAACCTTACTAAAGTCACCCTACCTCATAGCCTCTTTCTTAACAAAAGGATATAAGACATTATTATCTAACCCACGAGTTAACGCAACCATAGCTACCGCACCCCAGTTGTATTCATATTTTTCCTTACCTTGTAAAGTAAACCTAATAACACTGCTGAAATTACACTTTACATATTTATCTGTATAGTTTTCTAAACCACTTACCCCAAAAGCACCTAAGTCACATACTAATACCCCACCTTTGGGGTTTAATACCATATCCCCAGACTTTTGATATTGATAAGGTAAAAATCCTTGCGAAACCACATTAGTTACAGAATCAACTACATCTTTATCATATAATTCTTTATCTACATCACGTCACTAGCGTCAGTTACAAAGTCAAGATGCTTTCTTTTCTCTCTAACTACAGCACTCGTGTCTTTTTAAAACACCTTAGTCTTCTGAAACTTAACGTATTCCTCTTGTGAGTTCCTTATCACTTAACTGTAAAGGAGCATCTAATACATCAAACTTTAAAAGCACCATCCCTATAATAAGTTAAAGTATCTACAAAACCTCGAGTTATCCTTAACCTCAGTCATTAACTGCGCTCCTGCTGGAAAACTGCTTTTTACGTCATCCTTACTTTCACTAGTACCACTCGACACTATTTCCTCAGTACCCTGAGAAACTTCAATATTCTCATCCGTTAAAAACCCTAGAGTGTTTAAATCAGTAGCAACCTAAAAATTCCTAATAACCCATCCAGAAACGCCAACTACATATACTACATAAACCCTACCATTATTATCTACCGTATTTCCACGATAAGACCTACGTAAAGGCTTCACTCAATGATGCATATAATACCCTACGTTCCTAACTGCTCAAACGTTAGTTCAGCATTAGTTGTCACATAGTAACGACTAGTTAATGACCCAGTAGAAATTGATTTCTCTATCTGATTTACTTTTCTACCTTAATTTCTATAAATCTTAAATTCCCTTTACTATTCAATAAAGGCACTTTTACCTTGTTTTCCATACCCTAACTAGTCCTCCTCATTTTATTACTTTATACACATTATCTAACGATTGAGCTTTCGTTAACACTTCTTTTAAAATACTCTTAGTATAATGCTCCATCGTATCTAATGTGTTCTTATCTACAAACAAACCTAACGGTTTTGTGGGAGATATGTACCTTTATCTAAAGCTAATACACTAAATAATACCAAGTCAACTTTTAACCCCCTAATGTGTTCTGTACCGTAAATTCACACATATAGCGTATATCTTCTAACCTACTATCAAAAAGACATGTTAGGATAACTATACTCATTTATACTGCATTTTACTAATTCTGTAGAATGACCAAACCTTAACGATAAACTTTAGCAAATTCAATACATTATTTAAGTATAATACCCCACGTACATTGCCTTTATCCTGCTTAATATCACAAACGTAAAATAATTATATTCATCATCTGTATAAATTCTTTCTACCTGCCTACGTTTTTACCATATTCTTATTACACCACCTAACTAAATATTTTTCCCTAATTCTAATCGAATCTCTCTTTTTATTTTCTGGTGTTATTACAACCATACCTGTTACTTTCCTATTACCATACATACTCCTTAAAAATACCACGAGAAGTTTTAAAATCTAAGTTATAGTACCTTATCTTAGTATCTTTACCTACCCTATACATTTTCCGAGTACCTTTATAACCTCGTACTTTGTAAGGTACACCATCTAAACTTTTGTTATATCTTTAGTAAACTCCCCACCTAAACCATTCATCTGAGTTACTTAAAGGTAACATCTCATCTAATTCGTAATCATAACAGTAAAAAGTAACTACTCGCTTGTATTCAAACACCTTATCTTTATCATAGTAATACACCCCATAAGGAGTTATTGCTTTTACATAAACACTTAAACGTTTTAACTTAGCTATAGCTATTTTTGAAATCTTCTAATAAGTAAGGTCGCAATTCTTCATGAAAAGGCTTTACCACCCTCCTGTAAATATGCTAAATACTTAGCAAAATAAATAAATGGTGCTCCTGTAGGAGCTATTTTTACCTTTTATTACATACTTTTAAATAACTAAGCTCTTGTAACCTCGTTAACCCTCAAAAACGTCCAATTACGTCCTTTTAGGCTCATACCCTGTAATTCTTACAAACAACTTATAATAATGACTACTTACTTATGACACCTTCAGCTTCACCATATAAACTATTGTATACACTATCTACACCTTTTAAATTCTTAGCACTATACCAACCATCTTCGTCAGGTTTATCCTTATACTTCAAATTTACTTTTGCTTAAAGTGTTAGCTAATCTAGGTATAACATGTATTTCACGCTCGTAATCATAAATACCCTGTAATATCTTTCGACATTCTAAATATCTTATAATAACCGTTAGAACATCTTTAAAAATCACTACGTCCTGTAACATTCTATACCCTATACTTCAGATAGTCAACATCTAAAAATATGTGGTATACCATCTAACTTAGAGTAAAAATCACAAACACCCAAAAGTGTTAAACTCCCTTACCAAATAATACACCAAATCAGTATCGATAACCTCACTTGGGTGCGTGTTATACCCATCTCCGCTAAGGCTACCTCGTAGTAAGAACGTTGACTTTCATAAGCTAATGCCTTCTCTCGTAAATCATACCTATTCCTACGTAATAAATCACATTCTAAGTCAAACATCCACTACCTCTTACTACATACCCTATAATCTAATATATCATCATTTAAACTTATTATAAAAATAAGCTAGTAAACCATACCCTTTTTATCTTTAATATTTCTCTATCTAAAACCTCTTGAGTAAGGTTTACCTCAGACATTATTTTCCCTTTTAGAGTTATAACCCGCTAAACAACACTCGTTAGTTCGCTTGTTATACAAAATACTATAAACTTCTAGTCTACCGCTTTAGAAAATAAAGGCATTGGTAAATGTTTTAAAGCATATTTACCTACAAACTGTCCTGTATGTACATTAAAACACCTAAATTCACCTTGTGTTATCACTATATACACACTTTGACCTAAATAATTACCTTGTACAAACTTTAACATTCCAATACCACCTATTTTAAACTTTTTACTCTTTATTTTATTTAATTATAGTTTATTATCTATTTTTAAACAAATAAACTCAACACTAATCTAAAAAGAAAAGAGTGTAAACCTCTTTCCTCTTATCTACCATAACCAAACCATACTCTAAATAACTATCTACTAAGGCATCACCCGTCTTGTAATACCCTCTAACATCTTAGCTAGTTTTTGCCCAAACTGCTTAACATAAATTAACTGCTTAGGACTCACATTCCTCTTTCTAAACAAGTTTTGACAACCTTATAGCCAAATTCTTTTTCTAATACCCTTAGCTCACCATCTTCGCCACCTTGTACTACAAAGTGTTGCATTAAACGTAAACATTCAATAGGTAAAGATGACATTTTCTTATCATCCACAGCACGCTCTGCTGCTTTTATAAAGTCCTCTTTGCTTAATTCCTCTAACCTAACTTGTCTAGGTGACCAACGACCATCTTTTGTCTTATGTCTCGAATCAATCTGCTCCCAACTATCATCTACAGTATTTGTATAAAGGATTCCCTAAAGTACCACGCTCATGATACACCTTAGCAGCTTCCACTCGTTTTCTCTCAAGTTCTTGAGCCTCTAAGTCCTCTAAGCTAACTTTCAAATGCTCTTCTAAAAATTCTCGTAAAAGCACTTTCTTTCAAGCAACCCGATACTTACCACTAATCACTCTTCCCTAAATCTATAGTAGTACCTGCTACAGATTTACCACGAGCAACTTTAAATAACGGCTCTAAAGTAGTTCTGTATGGTCTATTCATCACACTTACACTTGTATTAAAATTCATTTCTAAATTCTTAGAACTAAATAACCTCGTTAACACTTTAATAGTGTTTCGGTCTATCTCACTAGGTAATTTTAGACACACTTAACTTAAACGTAAGCTCATTTTTCTACATCAAAGATATCCTCTAATACTTGATTATTCATAGCAAATACCATTACCGTAGTATTTCTATACCCAGCGTCAAAGGTTACATCTACGCAAATAGTGACTTATCGTCCCTTAAATAACTAGGTTTTAGAACCAACCTAATCGTGCTAATGTTTTTGGTAGACTCTCACCGACCTCAACCACATTATTCAATAAAGTTAAGTAATTATCGTAAGTACCACAACTATTAAAAATACCCAAGACTTTATCGTATACACTAGGGTTTTAAGTCCTGTAAGATGAAGTTAGATGCACTACGTAACTTCGTCATATCTAAAGAACCCTCTACTTTTTAACCCATATAAATTTAACTTATCAGTATTCGTACCTTTAATCTTGTAATCAGCACTACCTTTAAACTCATCTAAATTCCCTAAATAACCTAAGAGAACTAATTTATCTAAGATATCTACAACATCACCTAAATCGGCTTTTGTATGTATCGACATTATATGAGCACCTATATGACTTAAAGTTACACTATCCGTTAAAGCCTCTGTATACTTACCTTGTAAACTTAAAGGTATCAACATACCCCTACGCACAAATTCTTGAATATACTCCATGTGATAGTCGACCTCTCTATCATACCCACGTACATATAAACCAAAAGCCGAAACCCAACGGTCTATGTTTATATTATCCATAGTACCCATATCGTACTGCATGGCATATTCTAATAACCTATTTAAAATATAAGTCTTATACTTAGCAATTTGATTTTTACCCCACTATCAACTAGGAAGAAGTCATCAATACATGTACTACCAAATGATAAAGTTTCACCTGTTGTACGTTCTTCAACTATAAACTCCCATTTAATTCTATGCCTAAACTACAACAAGTATAACCATCAACATTATATCTTAAATCTACTAAATCCACTACCCACTCCATCTTGTAAATGAGCCAACTTCGCAGCTTTATCTTGATAATATTTTTGTATTCTTATTTAATTTTAATTCAACCCTATATAAACCACGTGTTCTTATAGCCTCATTAAAGAAATAACCTATCAAAAGAAATCCATGTTAGCTTGCTTAACCTGAGAATCCCCAGAAGATAAAGATGAACTTAACTTCTCAAGTAAAGGTCTTACAACCGTAAAACCTATTTGCTCTAACCTTTTTATAAACTTACGTTACTACGAATAAGTAAAGGAGTCTTCTTATCTGCACTTTCCTCCACACCAAACATCTTAACTAGTTTTTGATATAAAGCACCTGCTAGTTTACCCTCTAACATATACTCAGGTACCGCAAATGACTTCCCATTCGGTAAATAAAACCCAACCCTTTGTCGATTTACAAAATTTACTATCTTCAAGTCACCTCGACCTAAATTTAGCTTTTTCTACACCATCTAATTCACCATCTTCAAACCAATCATCTAATACCCCAGATACACCCGTAAAGTCTTCCTGCCTTACATCTATACCTTTTAGGTGCTAAATCCCATGCCATACAAAACCTCCTTAATAAACTACATACAACAAGTTAAGCTACATACCCTAACATACTTAAAAAGTCATAAATACTTACTACTCAATTCACCAGTATTTACCATTAGTGAAACCAACTAGGTAAACTCTTCTCATCAAATACAACTACTTTTGAGATGTATTTATATTATCCTTTTGAAACGATCACTCAAAATAGTTCAAAACTACTGAAATAGGTGTACCCTCATCAAAATTATCCCATTCATCTTCTACCATCTGAAAAAGTTATACACTTCTTACCCTCTTCAACTTCTCGTTCACTACATTCTAAAAGAGCTGTTTCATCAGTTCCAATTTCTCTATAGACTACATATTTCTCAACTATATCACAGCCTACTTTTTATCTCTATTGTTTCATTCTTTTTCCATATTTTTGTATAATCATTCTAATAAACCTCACTTATAGTTATTACTTAGATTATACCACTTATTTTAGTTTAAACCAATAAAACTCTTTTTAAGACCAAACGTCCTCTAAAAATACCCCCCAAAGTCTTTACAAATTCTTTTTAAATCACCTTTAGTCACCATATACTTAGTTATATCCCACCTAGTTACAGCATCTACATACAAAAGGAGTCTCTCCAAAAGCATCATCCATAATACCAAAATTCTCCTAAATTATCGACCTCTAAGTATCTATCTACGAATAAATGCTTTAATTTACTAACCCTTAAACTTTGTGGATATTCATCCAACGTTTATCACCTGTAAAAGCTCATCCCCTACTTATTACAGACCAAGGTGCTGTTTTAAATATATGTATATTATCACCCAAAACCTACCTTTACTAACCCGTATAAGTAACTTGTGTTTTCTTGATAACCATATAAATACCCATAAGTGTGTACTTCTAAAATAATCTTTCTTTCTCCCTCCACACTTACTACTAAGTCTAAGACCAAATTCATTATCTACATCATACCTAAAACACCTAGGGTTTCTCAGTCCTATTGGAAAATTTTCAAATCCCTCAGATTCTCAGTAAACTTATTAATTCATTACTATATTGATATACTGACGTCCTAGTACCCCTTATTTTCCCTGCTCTAGATAAAATCACTATCTATCTCAAAAATCATCCATAGTAGCATCATAATCCTCAAACACTAAAATTATAAACCATACCCTCATCATCTACTTCAAAAAGCATCTTGAAAGCATATCCATCTTTTATCAAACGCTCATGCTCCTCATAAATAACAGCCATACATTCTTCTACACTGAGACCCAATGTATATACATTTTCTTAGCATCTGTATTTCTCATCCTAGTCCTATCTTGCACAGATAAATATACTTTATTACTAGTTAATAACAACACAGACCTAGCTCCAAAATGCCTAGCTACCTTATTTACAGATGCAGTTACACTATATGTAGGTTTAGTATAGACACAAGTCTTCTAACCTTAAATAACATTACAGAAGTCTCCATACCATCTACACTTATGACTTCATAACCTAAGTAAACAACATCCTTTGTTGTCGGTTTATAATTGTTAGGTATCCTTATAAACTCGTTTATAGCCACTAAATCATAATCTTTGTCTACATTTTAATGATTCACCACTTATTACTATAAGCATAAGCCCCATTCTCTATAGTCTTACCCCCATAAAATAAAACCCTCTTTACCGTTCAACTCTTCCTATATACCTTATCTGTAGAAATACCTGAATTACTACAAGACTCCTTTATGTAATCTACTAAAGGTGTAAAGTTAAATCCTAAAGAGTTAATGTTGTATGCCCACTACTTACACGCCTTACATCATTCATTGCCTTTAAATTCTGTTGAGCAATACGTAACC
>BNJT01001281.1_pt1 | contig 52125 bp, 53 predicted proteins | sample 8540491 | NCBI WGS metagenome assembly BNJT01 (sample SAMD00202455, study PRJDB9452) | human saliva metagenome | host: Homo sapiens | reverse complement strand
AAATTATAAATATACTCGTCGGTACGTATCGTTGGTGTACGTGCTATAAAAGTCAATTACTCTTCAAAGGGAACTACACCCGTTGTTCCTGCTTCCATATACAAACGAAGCGTTTTCAGTAATCGATCTTCAACCGCTGTCTCGGCTGTGCATGTTCAACCATTTCCTGCACCATAAACATGCTGCGATTATCGGGCGCAACGCCGAACAGTTCAGATTTCCTGCCAGCATTATGCCATATCGTTGATTGGAAATGATAATCTGCCATAACAAATAAGCGCAATGTGCACTCATAAAATCGGTTTGCCAGGTGCCTCTAGCGTATCATGTACCCGGTAGCAAGGTGATGATATACGCCATACGGTCATAATATTCCACGACCGCGCTTTCACTGTTGGTGTCCATCAAAATAACCAAAACCCAGCACTTACAAGCCTACCTTTACCCACGTTAACGGGTGGTTAACGACGACGCCCACCCTCGCCAGATACATGTGAGCGGCGATATGATGAGTTCATTGCGCAAAGTCGGTATTGTATAAAAATAGCCGATGAAGGAGAAACGGAAATCATCATAACGCGCTGTCGTGCGCCTTCAAAGTTACCTTTAAGCTGCAAATGGTGCGGAAGATTGTATCCACCCAAAGCGATCGGTCAGCGTTCCGTTTGTTCCTTCAAGAAGAGCTGCCAGTGCTCCTTATGCTGAGATTAGAGACATTTCGTTAACGTCAACAAATGGTCGTAGCATTCCAAACCATCATGGAGCTTTCCGTTCATTTATCAACGCCATGTCGCCCCAACGGCCAAAAGTTCGACGTTCGGGCTTTATAATGATCAGCTAAATCGTTATATACATTAATTGCTTGTGACGATAGCCTACATAGGCACGGTTGATCATCATTGCCTAGACCCTTCATCACCCTCTGTTGCTTGGGTGCAAACAGGCTGTAAACTTATGAGAACAGCCTATCACTTCCACCCACGTAGTTTGATGACGTTGCGAAAAGCCCGTTTGCGGCGGTTGTGAAAGCCAGTTAGTGGGTCCATACGCTTTTTTTGCTGTGCGTTGTATGAACTTTTATCAATAGTAAACATCGAAGGTTGAGATGATATGTTGCTAACAGCGTCACCGCAGGACGAAGTTTTCTTCAACCACCATCGGCTCATTATGCCCCATGCCGCCGACTAACAGCATCGGTTAATACGCGAATTTCCTTTATATCATGACATTAAAACGGTACTCAATGGCACGCGGTTTATCAATTAAAAACAAAATGTTGCGACTCTGGCGTGAAGTCAGTTCAAAACCTCTGACCGACTCTGCGGCGCAATACATCACCCTGATATGCGATCGGACATCACGAACGGGGTTCTAATACCGACAAAGCATACCAGAAATTGGTCTGACTTACCTATTTTGAATTCAGCCGAAATAATAACTTGCAACTCTTCAGCAACGAAATATCATAAAACAGGGAGAAAGGTGACAAAGGCAAACAACTTGCCCAAAACTCTAATTCTATTCATATATTTTCGCGATTAAGACAACAAAAGTGCTTAAATTTTCCCGTTCGTTGTTGAATGAGCTGTCAATTATTAAAAGATGAAAAAATACTTAAAAATGAGTATAAGCAAACTTGTCGAAGCAAAATATACTGTCATATCTGTCGTCGGCGATGAGTATATCCATTGCGAAAAAGCCAATATATTAAGCCTTCGCCTACGCAATAATAGTTTGTTTTAGTCATAAGGCTAATACGACGGCGTAGCACACTATATGACGGCCATGGCGTATATTACCACGGCCGTCAACAACGCGTTTGGCGGCCTGCACCTCACGAAATAATCGTTATTAAAGCGCCCTGACAGCCGCCAAAATATTTAAAGGCAAGCCTATCAACTGCAATCAATCGTCAATTTCGCTCAGAATAATAAGGTCACTATTATTTTTTTTGCCTCGCGTATCTTGTGTTGCCTTCCCTTAATTTTATCTTATAAAGGGCATGCCATAACGACTTACAGGGCGACCCCAAGAAACTGTTTCGGAAAGGAAAATCGAGGGCAAAATGTAGGAGTTTGCGTATCTCTCTCATATTGTCGGTGCGGAGACATACCTTGGAACGAATAACGCTCATCAGAGAATCCGAAGTTGCCACTTATACCATCTCCTGAGCAATAAACGCCCTATTCTGATTTCATGGAGTTTCATCAATAAAAATTCGTCTTCAAGGCCTAATATACCTCCACCAGTATACATCGACCAGAGCCAAATTTCAACAACGCCTACACGGCGAAGCACATCAAAGTGTTTCTTGTTTCTCTTCAGGAGTAAAGCCGACGAAGCAGGTAGTAATAATCGACGGAAGGTTGTCGTAAGCCAATTTCCTGCATAATGATGCATCAGGTGCGACAATTTGAGGCCGCGATTAAACCCATCGAACGCGTTTTACATATCGTCCCTAAATCGTCAGAGCAAACGAACTATGTTTGTAAACTGTTCTGACTTATGCTCTTCAAACCATTGGCGCAGGCGCTTTTCATAACGAACAATATTGCCCACCAAACGATGGGAAGAAATGCAGTTCGACAGGGGTCTGCAAAAGGCGTTTAGCTCGATATGATGGTAGCCCTATCTCACCTTGTTTATCACTGACTGGCGCAATCTTGATGAGCTTTACAATCTCGGATCAACCGTCCAGAAATAATTCTTGCGCTTGTTTGATTCGATTCTGTCCTGAATCTGCACCGTTTTTCGTTTGCGTTTGTGGCTTTACAAATATCAATATCTCAGAGCGAGCGCATATACAAGGATCGCTGCATTATGGCGTTGCCCTGTCCCTTAACACTGCAGCTTTTAACAAGGAAATCGCGTAAAGACCTGTGGTTAAGTGCGGGGCGTCGCGATAAACCTGCACGTTTAACTTCTTGACAGCTGCATGGGTAGCATGCATTTCAGAATAGTTACGTGGTCCGGGCTTATAAGGAGAATCACCCACTTGCTCCAGCGCATGATACCAACCCGAAATAGCCTGCTTTCTACCAGAAATTCTAACGGTCCATTCAATCCATGTTGCGTGCCGATTCAGGGAACAAGGCGCACTATCGTTTAATGATCGGAAATCTAAATAAAGCATGTTTTTCTTCTTGCATGAGTATAAACAAGTTAACCTTGGTATGTAGATGGACGTCTCATAAGAAAGAACGTAAACAACCGATAACACAAGCACTACCAAGAGCAATTTGCTGAGGTGGCCAGGGCAAGCAAAATACCACGCACAGCGCGATGCCTGAAACCAACATATAAACTAACACGATACTGCCCACATGAGGAATGTAGAGTTCGTTTGCCATAGTACTGGAACAAATGTTTACGATAGAGGTCAGGATATTTTTCGCCAAGCATGAGTCTGTGTATAATCGTCAGACGGCCGATAACACCATGTACAACCAAGAACGACGACAAAAGGAAAGGTCGTGCGTTTGTACAATAATGATAGTCCGAGGGAAAGAGTATAATAAGGCAATTGAGACAGAGCCGACATCGCCTGCAAAGACATTTGCGAGATCTGAAAGTTAGCAGAACGACGATCAGCCATACGACATGAAATTGCCAACCAACGGCCAGAAACCCATTTGAGCATTAATGAGCTCCGGCCTGCGTCGTGTGGCAATTCAGTGCTGATAAAGACCAACCGCAAGCACAATCGGCGAATAACCGCCCGTAATGCCGTTGATACCATCCATGAAATTAAATATATTCGCTGGCACCGGTACACTAATAAGTCCGGCGATTACAGAATATAGAAATATGCGCTGAATCAGGACGCATAAACCATTGCACGTGAACCAAATAAGCTGGCAAGCAATAACAAGATACCAACAAACTGCAAGGGCGAGACGTAAACGTGGACAGGAGAATGGACATCGTGCAGCAAACTTAATATTGAAACAGTACTAAGTCCAGCAAGAACAACCGAAAATGAAAGCCTGAAAAGCGAGGAACCCATATCAGTGCACCGAAATAAAGAATTATACACTCCACCACGTAGGGTTTATATACTTTGAAGAGCCTCGTTTCTGAAGACGTAGTCAATAATATTAGTGGTCGGCCGCTAAAATAAAGCAAGCTCACGAATAAAAGCAGTAGAAATATAATTGCTAATTGCCCATTTTATAATTGTTTTAATATCAATTCGAAAAGAGTAAACCGTATCCTTCAGCTAAAAGGGACAGGACTACTTTGTACTACCATCTGCAGAACAAATAATGCTTACAATTACAGCTATATTGTATTATTATTTATAATATCACTGATTTTAAGTGACCTTTTTGCCCTATTTTACCTGATATGAGGTTCTTTTTGTTGCTTGCCAAAAGCTTATATTATACCAATTGTCGCCTATAAACACCATCTTCATATTGCGAGATAGTAACCTCGGATTCTCATCGTTTCCACCAGTTACAAATATCCATGCTGCAAGACCAACCTCCATCTTCGCAATCCTTATTCTTCTAAATATTTCTTTTCTAATTTGTGGAGATGAACTCCGTTGTTAAGCAAGACATTGCAACGCTTATCGCCTCTATTTAACGAACCTCTCTTTAAAATATACCTTTTGCATAAACCTTTTATAAAAAGAAATGACATCCTCTGTTTTAAAGGGTCTTTTACCGATCCCTCATAATATATTTATTCGAGAACAGAATCTTCCGTGATTCGCTTCAGCTTCTGTTTTAGCAATATCTTTACTTTTCTTTTTAATAACAGTACAACTTATAAAGCCTATACTTAATAATAATACTTTTATATAAACTCTAAATTGCCTGTTAATCACCTCTTTTATAGAATATATGGGTAAAACAGAGTCAATAAACCTGCATTATTTTAATATGTCACACTCCCTGGATAGAAGCATCGTGAGGACCATCTTTTGTCTCAAAAATAACTTGGTACCCAAAGCCAACTTACTACATTGCGTGCCAAAACGCCAGCGGGAATGTGTATGCCATGGTGCTGACTCAGAACTTAGAATGGTTTTCTTCTATAACTTCTTTTGATCATTATAAAACATCATTCTAGACTTGCCACGCAATAAAATGCCGAGGTTTTCCGATGTATGCTGATGACGATGAATTGGCACTATCGTTCCAGGCTCTAAAGGCATTAAGTACGTCGCTGGCATGGGGCGTCTAATGAATCATGAAAGTTATAATTCATTTCGTAACCTATTGGATTCTTTCGCCGAAGGATACTGAATCAAGCAAACTTTGTCAATAATCATCATTTATTTATCCTCGTAAAGCTACGAATGGTGTGAGAAAGTCCTTCGACGTGCCGACAAAGGCAGTTTTATCTATTCCCAATGCACGCTTTTACCTTGCTATTGTCAACCACATAATTTTCGGTAAGTTTTGCCAAACGCGTTCATGTAGTGAGTGTGCAAATGCAGACGGTCGCCAATTTTTGCACTAAAAATGTCATGGCAGCACGACCAAACTTCCATATTTTCGCTTTGCGACCTAAACAATCATATAAATTTCAATCAGTGTGTTTGTTGATAAAGCCTCATCATCAACAAGGTTATAGATACACTATCTACATTTTTATCAAAAGTTGCTACAACAAAGCACACATTCTGTAGCTGGAAAGACGTTTTGGTACTCGAAGGCACCTAACGGCCAAAGCTACCGTTTCTGCGCCCAACATAATAAATTTAAGTGCCTTTATTGCCTGGTCCGTGCATCATGCACGGACATAGAAACTCTCGACTGTCTGCCAAATCAGTATGCGTAAAGGCGCTTGTTTCAAACGTCGTTTAATTGTTTTTCGGCCTCGCTTTGCTCTGTGGCGTATGGACCTTTCGGGTTGGGTTGCATCTTCTGTCAATATCTCACCAGCGCGGTCAGCAGCAGCACTTTACTGAGGAGAAGATGAACGCCTGATATCTTGATGATTCAGGAGATAAGACCTTCATGGTTCGTCCCTACCTTCACCTTGAAATATATGTCTGCTTCAGTCTGGTTTTCCCAGTGTGTCATGGGCCTTCCCTGCCAAATGAATAATGGCATCAACATGGGGAATACGGTCGCCGTCCGAGGTCGATCCCAAACATAATCTCCCTGAACGTCGCGTCCATAAACCGTATGTCGCTACTCCTTCATCAAGGCAGGGTATTCTGCCTATAAAGCCATGATAACCGTGTCAATATATTCATATCAATATAACTTTTCTATCTCGTTCCAAACAGATACCGATTTTTCAAAATTGGTTTTGCACCCATTCGCGAGCCTATGTACCATCAACGCTACTGTATCGTGAATTCGGCGGACTGGCATCAGAAAAGGTGGTGCAGCATCATGCTCAACAAACAAGCCTGTGGCACCTTCTTTGGAGATGAGAGTCGCAACAGCCTGTGGCGCGAGTTGTTATAACAGGAACTTACGCACAGCCTGGGCTGACTACCCGTCGGGGAAGCCCTCGCGGTAGAGAGCCATACACGTAAACATTCATCGTAGAGACAGTATTCCATATATCCGGTACATCGAAATCGGTCCATACAATCTGGCTATCATTCTTGATATCTTGCTGTACATCGTCGGGCAGCATCACGAACTACGTGCTACACTAATAAAAGAGCTTATAATTTGCGTGTTTCTTTCTTCAAATTTCCGAGCACTGTACCAGCGCCACCGTGCTGTATCGCGGACCAAAGCGTCCTGAATGAGCCAATCTTGCAATCAGCCATCAGTAATCCCCCACTTAGCCTTCGTGCTGGCTAGCACTTTTGCGAATCGTGTTTTTAGGATTTGAATTTTCCTTCTGTTGTCTATTCCGCAGCACGCTGCGCTCTGAAGGGCAAAGTATGACTTTGGCAAAGCGGGCGCTCAAACGGTCTTCGATGGAATGTTTGAGGACAGAGGAGATGCACAAATGATCGCGGTTTGCACGCAAAGACGCCAATGCGAGTCAACGGTCATTAGAATAAAGCGTTTCGGTCGCGTGAAGTCTGATGAAAACAAGACCATGACGGAAATATGTTCTCGATTGGGGAACTCGCATTGTCCATGCAGCGATCGTCGATAACAAACCGCACCTTTGGGTGTGTGTCCAACAACCACACCGATCTGTTTCTCTGCCTATATATCGACATATTCCTACAACTGTTTTTAAAATCTTGCAAGAAATTGGTTGCTCTTAAAACAGGTAATACGATCGTCGAAAATTTTCTTTTGCGTATGCATCTAAATATTCGACTCAGGCAGCATACAACATGAAGCGATAACCCTTATACAAAATATTTAAATTGTACCGATGAGGAAGCACAAAGTAAATATTAACTACATGGAGGATATTTATTATGTTTGCTCATTGAAAGACCCTTGTATAGAGCATCGTTTTAAATGAGATTAAAAGCTAATAATGTACATGAGTTTTTCATTGATGTTAGCATACTAAAATTCAATACGCTCAAAGGAAGCGCGTACCAATTACAGCTGCATCTAAGGAAAGCACTCTTCCACATTCCCTTATGCCGTCAAACTATATCACACTGCATTGCCACTTATCAAATAATAATCTGTAAACATTTACAATGTTCTCAGAGTCATCTGTTTCTCCGCCGTATCCAATATGTTTGACTTTACGCTTAGAATGACATATACCGCCAGGAAGTTCTTTCCTTATCTTATCAATAAATATCATGGAATCCGAAGCTATCATAACTCGTGCATTTGGATGTTTAGAAGAATTTGTCTTACTGCATTAATTGCGCGAGTCAATTAAGAGAACATTTCTGTTCTTCAAATTCAACTCTGAATCTGTCAGTGTCTCTGTCTTTATCACGAGAGATTCATATGACCCGAGAATGAGTGCAATATAATCCTTCGACCTCAACGGTGAGAGAGATCTATATATTGAAGATATCTTGTTGGACAAATAACTCTCTATAGAGGTTTGCCCCATTGATTAATCCAAAATATTCGTAACCTTATCTAAAGAATTAGAACCATAATGAGAAATGTGTCTCTAATGAGATATTTCTTGAATAATCGGCAAGGGCGGGCTTGACTTCACCATAAACAATAATAACATTATTTGGGGACCGAGAATTCATATCCTTTTCTTCTACAAACCGAGTTATGAAATTTATGGTTTTAAATACTGTGAACACAAAGGATAATTCAGAATTAATTCTGGAAATCCCTTCCCAGCTTTTGATACAGCATATGCTGTTATTAAAGCCTGGTCTGTCGAGCATTCATGGGACATCTGCCATCAGCCATAAATACATATAGTGGCTTATTCTCTTTCTTACAAAATGACCATTTTCTCTTGCAACTTTAAAGCTTCATTAAAAGGTTCACGATAGCAAATATCGATCAATTGAACTAGAATTATTTCTTATCAGCATCCTTTAATATTTCTGCCCTCCATAAAAAGCGAGATTTATGATTCTATTTCTTTGTGTAGTCAGAGCAACATAACAGCATATAATACATAAAAGTGACCTATTAGAAGACAATGCGAAATCAATTAATGCTGGTGATATAATTCTTATTAAACTTAATATATGCAACGAGTCGAACGTAGAAAAGTGGTTGCCTGACATACATGCAATGTATATTTACCAACAAGACTTAATTTAGCAGTATGTTATTTAACATGCACAAAGAAAGTTGTCAATAAGTTTACAACATCCCTGTGCAAGCAATAGACGAAACAGCCTGACAAAATCTAGGATCATAAATTTGACTTCAGGAAAAAGAGTTATCATTTCCCAATCTACTCTTTCTGGGGCATTGCCCATTGCTTGTAAAATAGCAATTACAAAATAAATGATAGAAAATATAAAAATCAGAACACTATACTATAGATTCTTTCCTTGATATTTATGTATCACATACCCCAAACAAAAATAGAAATATAAAAAGTTTATCATTAACGTTCCACCAAATGGCAAGAAGTAAAAACTATCCATGAAAGTAAAAACACAATCTCTATTGGAAATTTTTAAATACTTACTGACACGAGCAACAAAATAGCATACAAAAAGGTTCTAAGAAACCATACAGAACCTATTGTTCATTCTTACCTCCTCCAAGCAATAATATCGAGATAATAGTACATGAAGCAACAGGTATCAATAGTTGCTTTCCTTTCTTTAACAACAAGGTGAAATGGGGAGTTCTAAAGCTGTACAAGGAGAAATATCCACAAAGCAACATAAATAGAGGCATATGGAAGGAGCTTATAATTGGATTCACGACACTCTGTATAGTAGGTGCCATAGCATAACAATGACCAATACAAACAAGAAGAATAGCTACAAACTTAACAAGATCTAAATATATATAATTCTATCGCTTGCCATGTGTATGTGATAAATGAAATCATATTCTAAAATCATTTTTATTAATATCAAACCCAAAAGCTCTTTTATAACAGTGCTCAGCTACCTCGTTATAATACGTTTCATCACTTGTCAAATGATTAATTTCTTCCGCCAAAGGCTTTTGCGTCCTCGTGTGAGAAAAAGGATTCCATACCCTTTGTTTACCTCTTTCAATCCATTCACATCAGAAGCTATAAAAGGTTTATGTGCACTCATTCCTTCCACATTGCTAAGACTTAACCCTTCCCAATGAGAAGACATCACTATAATATCTGCCGCTCGTAGCACATTTGGAATATCTGTACGTAAACCAAGAAATCTAACTCGATCACTAACGTTTAAAAAGAAACAGCTAATTGTTTTACCTCTTCCGTTCGCTCACCGACACCAACAAACCAAAGTTCATACTTATCCTTATCAAGGATACTTAATGCTTTTGATTCTATTGTATCTTGATCTTTTGCTGGCGAAATGCAGCCACCATTAATATTGCTTTACGCTTCTCCTTTAGATCAAAGAGCTCTTTTGTTTGGTGCAGCATCTGAGATAGCGTCTGACATTTATACCATTGTTTATAGTAGTTATTGTATCATATTGATCCGAAGAATGTAAAGCCATTTTCCACCCATATATTCTCTTAATTTCTCTTCCGCTATTTTGCTAATGCAAATAATACATTTATACTGTTTATACATCCAACTCTCAATTGGCACATACCACTTCCAATCACGTTTACGATTAGAGGTATTATGTTCTGTAGAAACAAGTCTTGTACGACTACACAAGTTAACAATTGCAACAAAGCTGTGGCGAAAGAAATTATGCGTGTGAACAATATCATATTCTCGCATTATTTTTCACCAACAAAAATGTATAATGGGTTATAAACTCCATGTCCCCAAAGCATAAATCTTCGTCTGTGGACTTTCAATCTTCAATCTCTGCATCAACGGGTTTCTGCACCATTAAAGACGCATAGATCTACAGTATGCTACACCTGTAACCTAGGTATCAAATTGACAGCTTCAAGTTTCTGCTCCACCATCTCCAGGATGTAATGACTTGAAGTATTTTCATTATCAACCTTTATTTACGCACATCATTTAGATGCGGTAACCATCAAACGGAGCTACAAAATTCCATATGCTTGCTAACTTAGGATAGTTTACTATCTCCATGATAGCAGAGACGAAATCTCCAATAATTTATGGCGGCTTTCACCTTGTCCTTAACAGGAATATTTAATTGATTCATCTCGGCGTAACACATCATAGATGCAAATGGGCTTTTCATCCGTATTCTTACAATTTTTGAAAGTCAACCCTCCTTCCAAATAGTCACGATAGTAAATGACTTCATTAAAAATAACAACTTATATTTTTGTGCAATCCTATTCCAAACTAAAAGCTTCTGGACAAAATTTTTCATTGTCAATTTCTGGGGAAAGAGGAACTCGCGTAGTACATGTGCCTTAAAAGCTTCGCAGACATCACCTCTTAAAACCATACTTATATCGCATTTCTATAGAACTAATAACCTTTGAAGATAAAGTTTTTCTATATCCTATAACTGTTCCATCGTGATGGGCCATTAACCTAAATTCCACCAATAGAGTTGTTGTCCTTAATCTTCAAATATTGTCCGTTTTATAACAAATAGCAGTGCGGAAGAGTATCATCGCTATCTACAATTAAATTAAATCTCCTTTACACTTGGACACTCCTGTATTAATAGCCTTGTGCTTACCTCCATTAGTTTGTTTCATGTAACATAGCTATCTTTCCCTCTTGAATAAAGTTATCTACAATTTGCAAAGTTGAATCTGTTGATCCATCATCAACTATTACCCTCCAAAATCATCAAAAGTTTGCTCTGTCAAACTCTGATATAGTTTTGAGGAGACATCCACGATTATAAGATGGTGTAAGGACTGTATCATTACCGATAGAATTTATCTATTGCATAGTTTTTCATCATATTCGTAAAGTTCGTAGACAGGATCATAATCCCTCACTCCATTTTGTGAAATGTCTTATAGGGGAACAACATAACTCCCATTGGAAAAACTATACGAATAAATAACATAAGACTAATGAGTGAAACTAAAATCCTTGTCTGTGTATCAGCTCGTGGTCCGTACAAATCGTGGACAGAGTTGCAATGACTCCTATCCAGATCAATACCATCCAAGCGTCCTCCGGTTAAGAGACTGCACAAAAAGTAAAAGTATAGCACAGAATCCAAGTAGAGCATTCAGCATAACTGTGTCTTTCTTTGCGATGAGTATCTGTGCGTAATTCTTAAGTACTATATATAAAGAATATAAAAAGCCTCAATAATATACTCATATCTAAAACCAATATCCCTCTCCATATATGTATCAGAGCAGATTGTGCATATCCGCGACGTCACCATATATTCTGAACAAAGCGGAGGCCCTCCCGACAAGCCTAAAGCAAACAACAAATCATAAAACCAAATAATATGGTTTCTCTTAAACCGCTTCATAGGAATAAAAGTACAACGGCAATAAAACAATGACGGCTGATGTGAAATGAGCAGCCTAATAACAAGCAAGCCAAAACTTATATAGCTCCTTTTTATAAATATATTGAAAGGGCAAGCCATCAATACCAACTCCCAACATTTGTCGAAAATAAAGTAAAAGTAAAGAAGAACATGGGTCCATAAATAGCATAACAGCAAACGGATAGTTAACGCTATAGGTCTTAGTGTGAAATAATACAATATATATATAGTGAAGGTAACAAATAGTATGAAGATATCTATTTGCCGTCATAAAGGATAATATTATGTTATAATAAACATATCCTATTTCTTTTGGATAAAGATCTAAAATATTCGCTTCATCATATGAATATTTATTCTTCGTTATATCTGCCACTTCATCAAAAGCTCCCCATAAATATATCGATCATATCCTCCTAACATATCTACCAAAACCCACAAAAAGAGCAGAAATATCATGACAAATAGACATACGCTCCGTCTGGCTGTTTCCAGAACCTTTTCCTTTAATAAAAGGATAATTGCAACAAAAGTAAAATGAATAAATATAAAAAGCATTTTATTTATAATGTTTGAAACAACGAAGATAAAAAATTCCTATGAAAACTAATAATCCATATCAACACATCCGCTCTAAAAATAATATTCAGTAAGGATGTTGCCAAAAAATTCCTTTTAGGGTAAGATTGTTTTTCTCTCATACGTGTAAAATAGATCCCATAATCATATTCAAAAGATCACAGGTAAATGGGTAGCTATTACTTCTGACAACAATTTATGTATGGTTCATAACAGTGATATGGAAATATCTGTTCTCGAAAGGGCTTTGATTCTTAAAATTAGATCGAAGGCCTTCTACTTTATCTCTCAAAATGCAATTTATTATTATTCTAACCGCTATTACCAGTGTATAACATAAATATAAAATTCATTATCACATGCTGTAATATTACAATTTGAATATTGCAAAACATTCATGCAAAAATATCTTCTCCAAGTTTAAAATTATCAAAATGAAAACGATTCTTTATCAGTAGGTCTCTCTTAAACCAATAAAGACCGAAGAATGCGAAATCCATACTTCCTAACGTAATCCTTTGTATTGCCCGAGTATGGATCCTATCATATTTTCTATTTACGAGCTTTTGACCATATGAAAGTGAATAACTGTCAAACTTAATAATATCTGGATTTGAGGACACATAACTCACGTAACATAACTGCTGTTTATCTTCCATCATATCATCAGCATCTAAGAAATGAACATATAAACCACGACTCATTTCTAAACCTCGATTACGAGCTGCAGCAGCTCCTAAATTTGGTTGACAGAAGACTCTTATGTTACTATATTTGTCTAAAATTGTTCTACAACTGCAACTACTATCATCTGTTGATCCATCATTAACAGTAAGTATCTCAAAAATCGGACTCTTTAAACCCTATAGACGATAAAGACTTCTTAAAAGTATCAGCTATAAATTCTTCGCAATTAAATAAAGGGATAACAACACTTAGAAAATCATTTTTAGTCTGATATTTTTACCACTTTTTAAGATATATGGTATATTCATAAAAATGCAAACAGTGATACTTTCCAATATAGTGAAACCAGTTAATCGGATATAAAGAATGGCTAATCAATTGTCGTTGATAATCTTTAAAATTCATCTTTATTCAAGAGTCTATCATTAAGTATCACTATGATGGTTGAACAAATTGTGGTATAAGCCCATCTATAGAAATATCTTTTTAAGTGCTTTAGGTAGTTGTGGGGATAAGGAATATCGCTTTCTGACTATTTGCAGTATGATGGAATCCTTCATTTTTCCTATGGGCAGTCTAATATATGCGTGGCAGAAGCCTCATGTGAAAGATATATGCATACAAAGGACTTTATAATAAGCAATCCTATTAGAGGATGCAAAAGCCATGCCTATGAAAAGACTATCTTCACCAAAGATAAATCTTCATTAAAATGAAGATTATATTTCTGTAATAGTTTTCTAGAGATTAATTTTGAGCAAGCAGAATCAACATCAACACCTGAGAGAAGATAAGATTGATTATCATAAACTTTATCATATCTCGACTGAATGAGGTTTCCTCTTTAAAGGAACTGTCGTTATACACCTCAACCATACATCCACATGAATATCTAACTCTTGTTCTTCTGCCTTCTTTATTAGGGACGGCAAGACATTAGGATATAAAAATCATCAGAGTCAACAAACATTATATAATCTCCAATAGAATGACTTATACCTACTGCTCCGAAGTACTGACACCTCAATTCCTTTCTGGTTTATCAACTTTTACATTTGAGTGATATTTTTAAAATAATCTTCTATAACTGACACACTATTATCTGTAGAGCAATCATTAACTATCATTAGCTGCAAACTCTTTTATCATTTAAGACCTTGTTGCCAAAGAATCTAAACAACAAGCAAGTCTATCCTCGCTATTAAATACAGGAACTATGATACTTATTTTTACGGCCATACTTAGATCGTAAGATTTTCAGATAATACTACTTTAAAAGATGAATGGAAAATTAAATGCCTAATCAATCCACCTTTTTACAGGATTCAGACGGTTATGGTCGCAAATAATCAAAGACCTAAATGTGCTGAAATACATATACTTTTTGAAAGCTTTAAATTTAACCTATGTACTCTATTTTATAAACTTTGCTAAAACTGTATCAAAAATCATATAATTTCAACTTTGCAATTATATGAATAAACTTTTCTTTAAATTTAACTCGAACATTACTTTCCAATTTGTAAAGCTATCCTTATTCACGTATTGCCACCTTGCATTCTTTCGCTCCGAAAAACCTTTGTGTCAACAAAATATCTTTTAATAAATAGTGAACAAGTCTGATAGCTATACATGCTTTGATTTTCTGAATATAATATCTATCTTTTTATTGACCATGCCTGATAATATCCGAGGTAATATTCTCATTAACTGAATATAATCAAGCTCTGCGATATAATTATATTTTGAACCTTGACTGTCGCTATTATTAATAAAATAATAACCTTGATAGTTAATCTTCTTTTATAAATTTGCATGACATATATTCATAGAAAAAGTTCATCTTCACTTTGAATATTCTGAAACTTTATGTGATATTTATCTATTAGTGCTTTCTTGTATAGTTGATTCCATATAGTAGCCATATTGCTTTCATCATCTTTGTGGGAACATAACTGATCCATTTCCTCCCTTAATACAGCTTATCGATTTACTATCATCCAATAGAGGCTCTATTACAAAGTTTAATATTATGCCGTGTTCCCTTAATGGAGTCGATTGCAATAGATCATATTCTCAATTTCTTCAACCATTGTTTGAGAGAAAATCAGGGAAAAACATAGTCATCATTATCAACAGATTCCTATGAATTCACCTCTTGCATGTTCAATTCCTAAGTTTCAGCATCACTTACACTCCATTATGCTTTATCCCATAACAATTACTCTCTCATCAGCAACTGCATATTTCATCACATATAACACTAGTTTATCACTACATCATCAACCAAATTGGCTCAAAAATTCCTAGATGTCTGATTCAATGTTGAATCTATTGTTGTTCTAAGGTGAAGCTCTGCATTATAAACAGAGACAATAGCTGAAACTATTATATTTTCCATTGGTTATTAAGATAAAAATTATGATAATTACAATAACTATATTCCTATATGTTGTGAACCAACATCCATATTTCTATTTTAAGTGAATAATACAAACAGAAAAATAAGCAATAAGAGATAACTAATGATAATTCTTAAGTAAGTTGATCTAATTTTCTATATATTTATGACACTTATATAATCAAGATCATCAAGGTATCGCTTAGCAAAGACAAAAAGAATGCTTGTAGCCCTAAAACTTTTCAGGAAACCATTTCTCATATATATACTTCTAAATAAAAGGATATCTAACTCTTGTTCTTCTGCCTTCTTTATTAGGGACGGCAAGACATTAGGATATAGAAATCATCAGCGTCTCGAAGCATTATATAATTTCCGACAGAGTGATTAATACCTACATTTCTAGAAAATACTGACCCCTGATTTTTGGTTTTGGTTAATTAACTTTATATTCGAATGACATTTTAAATAAGGTTCTATAACAGATATACTATTATCCATAGAGCAGTCATTAACTAAGATTACTTCAAACTCATCGTCATAGCCCTTGTTGCCAAAAATCAAAGCAACAAGATAACCTATCCGCATTATTAAATACAGAACAATTATACTGATTCTCGTAACCATGCTTAGGAATTAATCACTTTAAGAATGACAATTGATACAAGAAAAACGTAAAGATACTTATGATTATCCACAAATATGATAATGTCTAACTTTAATCTTCCCATTCATAGTTTTATAACTTTTGTGGGATACCTACTGCAACTGCATTGTCTGGAATGTCATTTGTAACAACCACCTGCTCCAATAAGAACATTATTACCAATAGTTATTACTCCTATAATTTTTGCCCATACGTTAAGATACAATTATCACCTATTTTTAGGGACAGTACAATTTTCATCTCACCTCTTGTCACCCCATGTAAAATCGTGCAGTTCTTTCCAATAGAAGCCCTCTCATTTTAGAATAAATGTCTAATCATACCCCCTCTTTAGATAGTATTGCTATATACAAATGATCAATTATTAAATACCTCATTATCAATTAATGTCTGAGGTCAAGGAATCTAGCATTAATAAATCTTAAATAATTACACTTCTTTTCATATATTTACAAAACTGAATGATCAAGATTATCAACAGACCTTCTTCCCCAGAGCCCTAACCTTATCCCAATCATGTCTGATTTAAATGGACATTTTCAGATGTACTTATTATATCATATATCTTTTTGTTTTCATACCATTTACTTTTTGTCAGTTACCATCTACCCATGCAATATTTGAGAGGTGGATAATGTGAATACTTTTTATTATGACCATTACACTCATCTCTAACATAAGAGCAACTAAACTAAAAGATTGTTCCTGTTATAATATTACTCGGTCATGAAGATGTGTGACAATAATATTATGCTGGAACGGAATTACATGAAGACAATATATTATAAGACTATTCCTTCCAAAATATTCAATATGAAAATCTTCCTATTAATCGACTAATTTGAAAAACAGTAAGCTTCCGTTACAGAAATGATTATAACCAATGGAACTTTTGTATATGGAAATTTGCAAAATAATCCGTCTATAATAGGTATTCTGAGCTTGATTAGAGCATAAATGATGCAAAAATTATATATACAAACCCAACTGTATTTTATCATGTAATATATATGTTAGAATTCTTTCCTCAATGACATTCCTGTGACAACAAACAGACAGGATGTAAGACCCTGCCTTATCTAAGAATATTTTTCACCAATATCGTAATTGTTTAGTATGATTCCGAATGAAATGACCAATTGAAATAACATGTACCATTTGGCTGTAACATTTAATCTATATATCATCAGCAAAAATACCTTGGAAAATAGTAAGGCATTTAAGAACCAGAAACTAACTATTCGAAAATGGTATTCTGGATTATATATGTATTGAAATAAAAACATATTATGCCAAAAACATATAAGAGACAACGATCTCTTTCGCTTGTGAGAAAAAGCCTTGCATTTTGTTAAAATTAGAACAATAGCCACTTATTAAAGAAACTCTGCATAAAAATGTTGTAAATAGAGGATGAAAAAGTAAATCCTACAAAAATAACTCTCCTGTACATCTACTCCACACTCTCTGACAACTATTCCAGAATGCGGTAAAGTAGCTTAATAAGATTAGAATACCTTTTGCTATATCCAAATAGTATAATCTGTATTATTCATATTGTCTCCCTATATTCTTCAAAAATACTCACGTTATGACGGTTTTGGCTCAAAAGATACTTTTCCTCCCTCGTCAAGACTTTATAAAGGCTGAATTTTTACTCTTTCGACAAAAACTTTCTTAACACATGAATTGATTTCCCTACTATGGTTCTTACAATTGTTTTTATTTGTGTCCAAAGTTTCACGTAAACTCATTATTTTCCTACAAAATAATTTTTCAAAGGCAAGTTTTACCTCAATCATTTAGACTCTGCGGAGATACTTCATTCAAAAAGGAGAATTCCTGTTGGTATCTTTTTCTTATCAAAGAATTATAATATAAGGCAAGATAGGCTATCCACGGCATTTCATTTTTTCAGACCAAAGTTTTCCAATATTCCGTATAGGGCTTTAGTAGTCTCTAATGCCTACAAATACTATCTGCATATCCATGAAACGTTCTCCATTGGCCATCGTTAAACTATTACGGGATTTGTATTCCTTTCATAATGATATAATGCCTTTGGAATATATGAAATTTTAAGTGGATGAAGAAGAAACTGAAACTATTAAGAATAGATCTTCTAACGCAATAACTCTTCATGAAAGTGGATATTACATTGCATGATGACAGGATGTCGAATTAACTTATTCCACATTGTTCCTTTCAAAGTAGAGAACATCTCCTTCATCACTTCCGAATGGTCAAGATTTTTGGGTTCTTGCTTGGAACCTCAATTTCTCCATCACAATGCTCCCAAAAATCTGCAGATGACCATATCTGCATCTGTTTTTCTGCTTCTTGATAAAGTTCTTCTAGTAATGTCGACTCTACCCAATCATCTGAATCAATCTGAATTGAATATTTCCTTCTGCATGTTCCATTCCACACTTACGGGCAGATGTAACTCCTCCATTCGATTTATGAATGGTAACTAACTCACGAATCGTTGTGCATATTCATCTACAAATCTCCCCTGGTTTATCTGGACTCCCGTCATCAGACCAGTATCAGTTGGAAATCTGTAAATGTTTGTTGCAAAATACCATCTACACACTTGCAAAGATAGTTCTCTGCTTTATAAATGGGCACTATAACAGATGTTGCACATCTCATATACTTTTTCTATGAAAAATTATTTTAATTTGTCTACTGCTCTTTTTAAGGCTTCTAAATAGCCATGACCATAATTCATGTCTGGCTCCATATAATTGCCTTACCCCACTCATTCCACGACTTCAGTATGATTATTTGCTCTTCTTCCGGCTTATCCTTCACAGCGTCTAAAGCGTCACATGTCATTTCATAGAAGTATTCTGGCGATTCATTATAGAATATTGCCGTTGCCGCCCTACCACTACGCGGGCTATGATCCCAATTGGGAAATATCTCAGGTATAACATACGATTCTTTACACTCTGAGGGTAATTACATCGTGAGCAAACTCTTTCATAATCCATTTGCGCACGCGACATTTCCTGTCAAGGTTGTGTAAGCCGTCGATATGTACAGTACAAAATTTCCTTGTATTTGGGCATTTGGCATACGCTTTGCCTGAAGCAGGTCGAGCATATTATTCTCCACAATAGCTTGGTAACCCATTTCTTGATAATATTCTAGAGTTTCTTGCCCCAAACATTTTGCCACCAAATATAAGTCTTTAAAATCTCCATCAACTGCCATCGCCTACGAACCATTTCAAATACTCAGAAGGACTTCATCAGGTTTAAATATAGAGGAAGGGACAACCATCAATTTTTGATGTATCCTATCATCTTTAAATGCCTTTAAGAGAAAGTCAAAGTGTTGCCGTGCATCTTCTTCTCACTGGATAAGTTTGCTCCATCAACATCACATCATGAAGGCGTCCACCTTCCCAATCCTTTTTATCCCACGAGTGATTTTGCCCAAGCCAAAGCAAAAGGAAAGTCAGGTTTTCCACTATCTAGCACTTCCTGAAAAACTCGTTCCAGTAAACGTTTTCCATTCAAACCAATAATGCCAATATAAAAACCTGCTAACACCTGCGGCTCGCGCTAATTCAGCTTGTTGCTCCACGAACCTCAGGGACACGGAGATCATAATAGCCTAAATCAGCAGGAACTTTTGGGTTGATAATGTCCCTTCCATAAAGGTTTAGCTTTTCCAACGTTTGTCCACTCGATGAAGCCCTTCCCCCACCATTCATCGTTTTTCCTTAAATGGATAATACTGAGGCAAATATAAAGCTAAAAATTTTAGGATTCATCTTATCTATCTTTTTAATATTTTTGTTTTAACAGTCTCTCTGAGATATGCTCGTTCATGATTTTTAAACCAAAGAACCATATAGCAAATATTGAACATATAACAGAAACCAAGCATGTAGTGGAGAATTTTTAATATATTATTGTTACCTAAATTGTATTTAGATAACATAACAGGTAACAGTGGAGCTATTACAGTTACTATTAATGGCATTATAACTTCTCGGATATAATCAGTATATTTATGGTAAATTAGAGTAGTACTATCAAGCACGAATAAAAAATCTCTATTATCTCAGAAATAAGTAATATCAAAAATACACCATACGAAGCTACATGAAAATGCTTGAAAGCAATAAATGATAAAAGGCAATACAGAAGCTTGCTATATTATCAAACAATTGATATTTCTTAAGTTTTCCAGTTGCTAAAACAGAAATCCACAAAGGATTAGCATAATGTTGCAAAAACAGAATATGTGATATTATCCGTAAAATAAACTACTGTATTTTCAGGAACTACACCTAACCACCATCAAGTATTATAGGGGCTTCTATGTATGCGGAACACTCATTATAACATTAAGAAATAAGAAAACTTACTGCTTAAAATGAAACAAAAGAATACATCCTCTTATATTCAGCATTGGCGTAAGTCTTTATTATCTGCGGGTTAATAGCTGTTTGAAAAATTCGTCACGAAATTGTGCAATGGCTCCTTGTACCTGCATTGCTATACCGCGCTGCATTAACGACGGGTCCAAAAATACATTTAGAATAAGATTTATACCTTGTGTATTTAAAACCCAAAAAGATTGCCACTTAATGTCCATACAGACATCGAAAATATTTCCTTTAATTGATCTCTATTTATCTTTGCTGGGTGCTTTTTACCTCCTCAAAACGTTTGTTACAATAAACAGCGTAAATAATTCGATCTATAATTTCAATAACAGCGTAGCATATACTATTAATTTATCATAAGAGACAACCTGCATGAAAGCATATTAGCAACTTCATTACGGCATCAATTAATGATATATAAGCAAAAAGCCGACATTCGCTCATGGGCAATAATAGCAGAATTATAGAACACAAATAAAAGCAATAACAGTAGATAACACAGAATACTGAAATACCCAGAAAGCAGCATCCATTCGTTCAGCTGGTATTGTCATTTTTATTATATAAAAACCACAAACCTATAGTTTCCGCTAATAAAACAACAACTACACATAGAGCATAATAAATAACTTTTATATTACCAAAAGTACGATTTGTATATGCTTGATCACCACGTCAATAGCAATAGTAATAAATCGTGATGTCGCATTGCCAATGACGACGATATAAAAACCGAACATTGCAATAATGCCTCCAACAGCATTATAAATGCAAAATCTGTTACTCCAAGAACCTGAGTATAATGCGAGAAGTATAAGACCTATTCCCATCATGAGAATAGCTCTAAAATACAACATCATTGTGTTTTTGCTGTAGTACGATTCCCAGTTAACACAGCTATTTGTTTTCTATTACCAATCCATTGCGAACAGATAACGCTTGCTGCAATAATAGGGATAACAAAAATGAAGTACTACCGTGACAACAACCCTATAAAAACTTTTCCACCTATAGAATAATTGTCAAATGCAAATATCCCCAAACGTTTTCATTATCAACTTTAAAGTAAAGAATTACAACGCCATACAATCCATGATAACGATAGTACCCAGAAGACAGAACGCATATAACATTCGTCTTCCATTGATCGAACATTTTGCTAATCGTGATAAGCATCATAATGCCTACAAAAGCGCCAAGATAATATAAAGTTGGGAAATTACCAAAGGCACGTAAATAAACGTTGGAGTACCCATTAATGAGAGCGAAATAAGTATAAGGCCTATAGTTATAGAAACATCTTATACTTTCCCCATCTGTATGCCATATCAATAACGATTTAAAATAATATCCTGCTACTACAAAAAGCCAAAACCATTACTGCTGTATCTAATCTCCAATATAACATATATGGAAACAACCAAGCTACAACTCCACAGGCAATTAGAATAACACACTGCCACCTATACGAGCGTGATAAATAATAAAATGCAATCCACACCCATGCTAAACAAATCAAGAACCATGTAGGCCCATGCTCACCTGCCATCCGCTGTGAAAATACACTAAATTTTCTAATGGCCATTCTCTACCGAGTATCCACGATGGTATGAGAAAAATATCAGATAAAGGTTTAGGAAAATACTGGGGAATGATTAACGAACGTCAAATACGTGAAAACAAAATCACGTATATTATTTTCTTTTATCTTAAAGAAGTCCCGAGACAAAAAGAAAAACGGCATATGAAAAAGATAGATAAAATCATGATTCTTCCTTCAATGCCGTCATTTTTGATCTAAGATGCCTAATACAACCAGTATATGGCAAAAGCCTTTCCCCAGTCAATCCAATTTACACGTTGTACTATCGCCTATACTATCTAAAGTTTATAAATACACAACACCTATTATTACAGTATTTAGTAACTAATAACTAAGCCTCTTAATTAAGTTAACTTATTAACTCAGTATTATTAAGATGAGTTTATCTTGATTTTATAGAAACTAACAAAACTATATAACTATACAGGAAAAGAACGGAATAATTGTAGTTTAAATTTGAAATAATAAAAATACTCCCTACAAGCACATAAAATGCATGCAGGCTAACAACTTCTGGTTCTTCCACATATGAACGGCAGGTAGTATATCTACCTCAAGTGTTTATCATAAAAACCGATAAATGTAATTCCTTGATTAATACCTACCGAGATGCAACGTTCGCAGATTCTTGCTATAATAGCTCTCTCTCGTTAATAACGGTGTAAAAGTAAACATTTAATTTGGAGATTCAGAAAGAATATCCAATATATATTAATTCATCGTTACACTTTCACAACTGTTAACGATGTAAGAGAGATATTCTATGGTGATTTGCTTGCTTTACCACAATCGAACACGTTTTTCTATATCAAGCCAAAAGCTTGTCACTCTCTTTATATTAAAAGCTTCATACCAGCCTTCTATATGCAGTAAAGCACCGTTAACACGTAATCGTGCAGGCGCATGAACATCGGCTTTTACACTGTTTATTAACGTTTCTTCACGCATACTTCCTGCATAATTCAGCGCAAACGCCAAAAAGAAACGCTGCTCGGCCGTAAATCCATCTTTGATAGACAATGGTTTTTCTTTCATTGAGGTTTGAAAGCGTCATGCAATATTCAGTCCTCCATTGTCACCGAGATTCTCTCCCAACGTTTGCCGTCCATTTTGCTGGCTCCTGCTATCACCTCCATGCCGTCAAAATGGCGTATCATGACCTCTGAGCGATCTTGAAAACGTTCTTCATCTTCCTTCTTCCACCAGAATTCAGATTCCCCATTGCATCAGCGTCTACCTTGATCGTCGAAAACCATGAGTCATTTCATGCCCAATAATTGCTCCTATTGCTCCAAAGTTATATGCCATCGTCCTCATCTGCACAGAAAAATGGGCTGAAGAATACCTGCTGGAAACGTAATATCGTTGTTTACTAGATTGTAACAAGCGTTAATAGCGTATGCGTTCATATCCCAAAAGCTTCCTGTCCACAGGCTGATTAACCGTTTTACGCACTAAAACTCGTCATTCTCATGGACGGCTATATTCCACATATTCTCAAAATAAGATAACCGTTCATCTACTTTCAAATCGACTATAATCGTCCCTCTTCCTCCTCAGGATATCCTATTTTAACTTCATGGCGCTGAGTTTTTCAACGCCTTTTTCGCGAGTTCTTGCGACATCAATCTGCCTCACTGATACGAACAGCAAAGGCTTCGCGCATACGCTCAACCATTTGAGTTACTCGTCGACGTGACGATTCGGGGGACTGCTTCCACACACCCTTCCCACAGCGTCAGGGTGTATTTTTAACTGTATTTACGCCACGTTTCCACAACGGTATGTCCTCTTTCAAGCCTGAAACAGCACTACTAAACTTAAAGTTTATGTCACGAAACGTCTGTCCTAAACACCCAGAGGCGTTGCGCAAAAGCACAAATATAAGTCGCGAACGCAGCTCTTCTATGGGTGTTTCTGCTATCAAGCAGTCAGCTTCAGCCAATGGTTCAGGTTGTTCTACGTTTAAATCTACAAACTCTGCAAACTTAATGCCTTCACGTAAAGTCTCCCATTCAATATGGGGATAATCGCGTTTACGTTCTCCCACGTCGTAAGGTGATAGTCTCCTCCACTTCACGCAGTTTCTCTATAGGATAAGCAACACGTGCCATGCGTGTTTCAAAGCAATGACATGTTGCATCATTATGTCAGAACGTAAATTATCATATCCTGCAGCAGTAAGAATATCAACAATGTACGTCTTATATGCGTTCAGAATTTTACAACTATTGTCATCATCATTCAAATAAAAAGTCGCGTAAAGATAATATCCTCCTGACCTATTGAGAACGATATTTCGCGACGAATCATACGAAAGTCGGGACCTGCTCCTATTCCAAACGGAAGGCATTATAACCGTGGTGGCATAATCGTGAACAAAAACCTGCCAATCATGCGAGATTATCAAGCGCTTCGGCTTCATCGAGCAGAGGTTGAATAGGCTTTGTGCCTTCTCGATTACAACGCTCTTGATCAGTCACCAAATGGTATAAACTCGCCATCTTTTGTTCCAGCGAGCCTTCTTCTTGGCTCTGCAGCTATACGCTCTATCATTTCGCGAGCACAACACGCAAACGTTCCGACAAAGGTGTAAACTGTCCGTTGCTCACCTGATCATCACGAAGTGGGTGGCGTTTAATCCAGCCCTCACAGGCATCAACGATAAAAGTCATCGCCCGCATTAACCGTCAGGTCCATATTTTTCTTCACTAATTCCGCCACGAATCTCATCGAAATCAGTCCCTTTTCTGCAATATTGCCTTGTTTGTTCATACTTGCAAAGTTAACAAAAAGCCACTATTTCCCTGAAATTATGCTACAATTGTACAAAGCTTCTAAACTAAAAGTGCGTACCTTTGTGACGATTCACTACCCACTATAGCTCTGTAGCGTGGTGTAAAAACAACTATTACGCAACTAACTTTTTCCTTTAACACAAGAAAAACTTTCAATATGAAAAATGCATTTATCTCAGCCCTACTTCTTTCGTTACCACAGATAGCTGCGGTCGAGACGCCCACGACTTGTAGTAGGTCTTGTAGTTGACCAAATGAGGTGGGACTACCTTTTTATTATTACAACCAGTTCCAAAAGACGGTCTTCGTCCTTCGTTGACCAAGTTTAGCTTTGAGAACACCTTTATCAACTATGTTTCCAGCCGTAACTGCCGTTGGCCCATAGCTCTATTTACACAGGCAGTATACCTGCTTTCACGGGCATTGTTAGCAATAGCTTTCGCATGAATGGACAAAAAGTTTACTGCTGTGGCGATACTACCGTACAGGTGTGAGGCTCAAACAGTCGCGAAGGACAGATGTCACCCCGTAATCTTTTGGCTTCGGGCATTGGCGATGAACTCAAGCTTGCCACCGAGTTTTTAAGTCGAAAGTAATTGGTGTTTCCTCCAAAGACCGCTCTGCAATATTACCTGCAGGTCACGGCGCTGCCACGCGCATACTGGTGGGATACATCAGCCAGGCCACTTCTGTTTCGTCTACATATTACATACAGGGGCTGCCCGAATGGGTTAAACGCGAAAACCAAAACATCGCCACGAAACCCGGTACAGAGGTAAAGACATCGGTGATGGGTGTGACAAGAAACTTTCAAATGGCTGAGGCGGCTTTAAAGAACGAGCAAATGGGAAAGGACGATGTACCGACCTTTTAACAATAAGCGTATCGTCAACTGACGCACTTGCCCATAACTTTGGCACACGAGGGAAGGAGATTTCGACTCTTTCATGGAACTTGATCGACAGGTAGCGCGTTTCTTTAAAGCGCTTGACGAGACAAGTGGGACGAGGTAAATATCTTGTATTTCCTTTCGGCGGACCATGGTGGACCTCACAATCACAACTTCCTAACTGAGCATAAAATGGCTGCAGGTGGCCTTGATATGGGTAAAAAACTAAAAGCTATAGAAGCTGATTTAGTAAAGGAACTTGGCATCTCACCTATTATTATTGGTCATACCGATTGCAAAAGTCTATCTTGACCATGAGGGCTATTGAACGTGGCGGAAAGACGATAGAAGGGTTCGTGCTGCTGTATGCCGTAAGTTAGAAGAAAAGCGAAAACATTATGTTTGCTGTTGACTATGATAAGGTTATGGAGAGCAGCATTCCACAATACCTTCGTGAAATGATTATCAATGGCTACAATAAGAAACGCAGTGGTGACGTAATATACGTGGCTCGTGCCGATTGGGAGAACGTGCCTGCAAGCAAAAACTTCAAAGGTAACACCCATGGCCAGTGGAACCCATACGATACTCATATTCCGTTTGCATTGTATGGCTGGGGCGTTGGACATGGAAGAACCACCGAAACGAGTGTATATTACCGACATAGCGCCAACCATTTTGCTCCATGCTGCGTATACAAATGCCCTAACAGTTGTGTAGGTTCTTCGCGCGAGGGTATGATTAGCAAGCCCAACAAAGTAAAAACATTCGATATTCTGCAACGATGCTCGCCATTTTTGTAGACCGTCGTATTTTTCTTATAAAGCGCTATCAGTAAACGATAGCCCACAAGGTGGCCAACTTTCTTACAGTTGGCCACCTGTCTCTATAAATGGTTCTTCGGCTACGGTTGTTTTTATCGTTGTACGGCGACCGTGATACACATCGTTACACGGCCGTCGCACAATGTGTATGGCGACCGTCGTACACGATCAGTACCACAGCCGCCATACAGCAAACCTTACATCGTAAAAATCCAGATAAAACAGCTAAAACAACGTAGCAAACTGATATAAAAAACTGGAAAGGAAAAGTATTATACACACGCAAATTATATTCGATATAATATAAAATGCCGTTGTTTCAATATTTTATATGCGAAAGCATATAAAATCAATATTGATAAATATGGGGAATAAGAGAAGCTGAGCTGTTAAAAATAGCACTGTTTTTGTATGTCAGCAACGAGATTACACAACGAGAATTTGAAGAAAAATATACAGAACTCGTCGAAGGCGATTATCTCTCTTACAAAAATAGAGCTGATTTCTCAAGCCCTATTTTACTCTGTTATAAAGTGAGTGTTCTATGAGTCAATCACTCTATTATTTATTGTCTTGCTGCTTGATAGCTGGTGCCGAAGCGATACGCTGCTTCATGTAAGCACGTACGTCGCTCCAACGGTAATATGGAGCCTTATACGCCTGTAATTGGCAGCTGAGCTTCATCTTCATTCAACAGAATCTTGACTAAAATATCACCCTTCTTCATTTGTTCGCTTGTAGTATGGCGCTTATTCTTGTAGAATATTAGCTGTACAGTTACAAGCCATTAGAAATACTTCGTAGTTGTTCAACCCTTATCATCTAACAGCTCAAGGTCGTCAACGGGATTACCAAAGCCGTTAAGATTCATCAGAACATACCAATGGAGCACGTCGCTTTCGTGACCATAACGTAAGGGTTGCTCCTGGGTGGGGCTTTCGAATACGAAAGTATCAGCCGTTGCAATAATATTCTTCAACAAATTAAGCTGTGTATACATTCCGCACCTTCATTAAGTTTGTTGGGGCCAGCATGCAAACGCTACCACCCGCGTTATCCATCTGCCGAAGTTGTAAATCTCATCATCTGAGAAGATGTCCCAAAGCGAAAGCTTATGTCTTGAGGTCTGTACTTTGGATATTCTTTGTGAGTTTAAACAACTGGGCTGTGAAATCGTTACGATCAATTGATTTCACATAATCAGCATCGTTAAAAAGCACTGACATCACGTGATCGCAATGGTGTTATGCGAGCATTGAAAGCTTTCAGGCTATCTTGCGAAAAAGCTTATCGTCGCGCATTTTATCGTAAAGGGCTGCGTGGGTCGTTCGCGCATACATATCGTGATGACTTGCATCGTGACGAATTTCAAGATTAGGGTTCTTCCTTAACAGCTGATGTCGAGCGTTTCCATTGATAAAAATACAACGGATAACAACCGTCGACTTAGCGTCAATAAACGTTTTCCCATTTGAAAACCTGTGGAATCGCTCGTACATACGGCGAGCAATTTCGCGATGTTGCTGCGCGCAAGCAAAGTTAATTCGCCTTCTCGGCTACAGCCTTGCGCGAAAGCTTTCTAACTATCGACAAAACTTCCCTTGCCACGAGGGCGTAAGTTTGCCTAACAGAATCCGGCCTTAACAAGCGTTGCGCAGGGCTTATCGTAAGAGTCTTTACCTATAACATAGCGCGAGCCATGGCGGCCACTAGTGACTAATATAGAACGGTTCGTAACCAGCAGGGAGCCGCAGTGGCTGCTTCTGTGGGCGCGGATAGGCAAAGTAATTGCTTCCTGCAAGGCTAATGTTTTGCCTTGATGTCGTTACGCGCTTTCTGTGCACTTACGGAAGTGTAAACGCAAAAAGAAACGCGAAAAATTGCAGATTTTCTCATAATCGGTTTATCAAATTATTAATTAGGTAAATATTAATTCTTTTTAATAATAGTAACGTCAACTCGACGATGTCGATACCTACTGATAGAATAGGCCAGCAGAACTACTGTAGCGCAAAAGATACATAATTAATTTATACTATATGCGCATTGTCATGTCTTTTTACGGTGAAAGTAATTGTCAAAAGCACAGAAAAACTTATTCAATAAGGTTTAACTAAAATTATTCAAGTTTTAAGCCTACACCTCAAAGAGGTTTAGTAACTTTGCCTATAGTAAGAACTAAATATTTAAATTTATAAACGAAACAACATGAAAAATTCATCGCCTTAACACTATTGACCTGTGCGGTATCGCTCTCAGCGTGAGCCGACCGCACTGTAAAACCAACGATTCTGCCATTAGTTACACTGGCCGTGTGCTGAAAACCGACGACGGTAAAGTACGTTACGACTGGGTTGGTACCCTATTTTCAAACCGACTTTACAGGAGGAAAAATCGCCGTTAAGGTTTCAGAGAGGCGGAGAAAGCTTCCATAATGTGTTCATCGATAGCGAAGTTTAAGTCGAGAATTCAAATCAAAGGCACGGAGCCTTATGAAATAGTTTTTAGCTGACAAATTATCGAGAAGGTACACACCGTCTTTGTCTGCAGAAGAGCACAGAAGGCGAATATGGTAGCACCACTATTCACTCAATCACAGTTGCAACAAACGGAACGCTGAAGGCTGTACCTGCACGTAAGAGAATGATTGAGTTTATTGGTGACTCTTATTCTTGCGGATATGGTGTATATGGAGCCAATGAAAAAGAACACTTTAAGCTGAGCACAGAAGACGTAAACAAAGCATACGACTGTACAATAGCTCGTTAGCTTCGATGCCGATTATGCGGTAATTGCACACTCTGGCTTAGGAGTTTGCCGCAACTATCGTGGTAAAGATGTACCCACTATGTCAAAACGAGTATAGTCAGATTTTTGATCGAGCTGACACCATTTGCCTACGATTTTCAAGGCATATACGCCTGACTTGGTAACCATTAACCTTGGAACCAACGACTTTTCCATACAGACTTCTCCATTCAATTATGTTGATTCGTATGTGAAACTGGTAAAAACCATTCGTTCAAAATATCCAAATGCACAAATCCTTTGCATTTTATCCACACTCAACTAGCATATTCCTTCGTGCTGCAATTGATGAAGTTGGAAAGAAGCTTGCTGACATGAAGAACGTGCATATGGCTCAGCCTATGGGCGAAATTATAAAACAGAGAGTTCGACCTTGGCTCTGATCACCACCCAAATGTACATGGTAATCAGAAGATCGCTATGACTCTGATTCCCTAAGTGCAGCTATTATGGGCTGGAACATGCATAACGACCTATAAATAAAAACGTAATAAAACATATTAAATATAGAGAAAAACACTTCTCTAATGTCTTTACAGAAACGCGAAATACTTATTTTTGCCACCCGCAATTACATGCCTCTTAGCAGTGGTTGCGGTGGTCTGGAGACTGGAAAAATCCTAATCCCATCGACCCGCCATCGCCTATTGCACGCACTTTGAAGCGACCTCTGAAAGCAGGACAATATGCCAAGAGATGAAAAAGGCGGTAGCCAGCTACACGAAGAAACAGCTGATACCATACACGGCGAACTGACCGACGAAGAGGGCAAACCTATGGAAGGTATTTGTTTATAGCGATAGACTTTACGTAGTGTAAAAACCGATAGCATAGGCCGCTACAAACTTTTTAACTAACAAAGATTCCCGCTTTGTTTTATTATACTATTCCCGACTACTGCGAGTATTAACACATTCGGAAACCGACCGTACCGCGCTCTTTTATCAACCTATTGAGCAAGCGTAAAAGTGTATAATTTCACCTTCATAGAAGCTACCTCATGGGAAAGAAAAGATTATCGACTTATTGTTTTGGCGATCCACAGGTAACAAACGCCTTTAACCCTTACTTTACAGGGCCTAACGACGACCCCGTTAAGAAGACCGACTTGGAGCGTTTCACCGAAGAAACGATGACTGACGTCAAAGGAAACTATCGGCAATCTGCCTGCGGGCACACCTGTATACGCTTTGAGCATGGGCGATAATGTACGCAATATTACGGTGGCTACATGATGCATCATTGGAAGAGGGTATTCGCAAAGCGATGGGCTCTTCAAAGGCTCGTGTGTTCTCGGTTGTGGCAATCACGATCAGGATAACAACCCTCTTTTATAAGCGAAAATGGGAAGATAGCTTCGGCCCTACCGACTATAAGCTTCGATCGTGGCGACGTACGTATGTGTGTTTCAACAATGTTCACTTCTTCCGTGGCATGAGTTACTATCAGCCTGGCGAGCTAATGGAATCGCAATTAAAATGGTTACGTCAAGACCTTGCATTGGCTGACAAGAGTAAAAAGCTCATGAGTTTCTTACCATATACCGCTTACTTTCGGCACGCCCATCGAAAAATGCAGAACCTTTAAACACATAACCACCGAAGAAGGACATTATTCTTCGTCTATTTTAAAGCACCATTTTGAAGGAAGCTAAAGCATTTAAAAGGTGGATACGAACTGTTCTGCGGACATACACATTTCGCAATAAACCATGAAATAAACTTCCATGGACAACGGGTGTTAGAGCACTGCCATGCTGCTGCTTGCGGCAATATATGGCAATCGAACATCAATATTTGTGGAACTCCTAACGGCTATTATGTCTACAGTATTGAGCAAAACCGTCTTACAAATGCCTATTATAAAGGCTGCTTTTGGCCAGCCGAACGACAGATGTCGCTCTTTACGCCAATACAAACTTCAACGGAGAGTCGTACGCTACTGACTGGAGCCTACCTCATAACGAAAAAGGTGGTGGTGGCAAATGTATTTAATGCCGACTCGAGATGGAAGGTTGTCGCCATTGAAGATGGACATGAACACGAGATGAAACGCCTGAATAGCAAAAGGTCAAGATGCTTTTTGCTACGGGTTTATCATTTAAAATATAATAAAAGCGGTTTCGGCCTATTTTGTGAGCAAACGCAATGGTTACCTCATTATGAACCACCTTTATTATTATATCCCTAAATCAAAAGAAGCACACATTACCGTAAAGGCTACTGACCCTTACGGCAATACATACACAGGCTCTACGCACGATGTAGTTACCGAGCCTTTCTTCAACTATGCACATTATTATTAGTTGATGTATCGATAACACAACAAAGCGCAACCTTTTAACAAGCAAAACTGAGCACATGGACAAGAAGAACAGATACTAATTAGTATTACAGGGCAGGGACCAACCAGGCCTTACAGCTTCGGTTATGGTTATATTGGCTCGATATGATGCGAATATTCTTGACATCGGACAGGCAGATATCCACTCTACTCTTTCGCTGGGCATCTTAATTCGCATTCGTGAAACTAACTCCGGACAGATGATGAAGGAACTTCTATTCAAAAGCCACCAGGTGGGGAGTTAATATAGCTTTCCACCCATTAGCGACGAAAACTACGAGCATTGGGTCGATCAGCAAGGCAAAAATCGATACATTCTTACCCTCATTGTCGCACATTGTCAGCCCGAGAAATAGCATATGCCACAAAAGTTATTGCATCACAAAGGATTGAATATCGACTCTATTTTGCGCCTTACAGGACGAATGAGCATCAAAAATCCTGAACAAAATCGCAGAGCTTGTATTGAATTCTCGCTGCGTGGCACACCTACTGACCGCCACGCTATGCAAAGCAAGCTGGTTAAACTTTCCCAAGAGCAAAATTCGACTTCTCTTTTCAAAGGACGATATGTACCGAAAGAATGCGTCGTCTGGCATCTGTTTCGATATGGATTCAACGCTTATTCAAACCGAGATGTATTGACGAATTGGCCAAATGTGCAGGCGTAGGCGACAAGGTAAAGCCATTACCGAACGCGCCATGCGAGGAGAAATCGACTTCAAAGAAAGCTTTACCGAGCGAGTGGCACTGCTGAAAAGGTCTTGACGCCAGCATATGGAAGAAATCGCTAAAAGGCTTCCCATTACAGAAGGTGTGCCAAGACTAATGAAAGTACTGAAAACATGCGGTTATAAAATTGCCATACTCGGTGGTGGATTCACCTACTTCGGCGAATACTTACAACGACAATTCCGGATTCGATTATGTCTACGCAAACGAACTTGAAGTAGGCGAAGACGGCAAGCTTACAGGGCGATATATTGGCGATATTGTTGATGGCCGACGCAAAGCAGGCTATTAAAACTCATCGCACAGGTTGAACACGTTGACCTTGCTCAAACTATCGCTGCTAGGCGATGGCGCGAACGATCTGCCCATGCTTACCGAAAGCAGGTTTGGGCATAGCTTTCCACGCTAAACCTCGTGCGGCTGCCAATGCCAGCCAAAACATTGATAATATGGGAGCTCGACGGCGTTTTTATATTTCTTAGGATTTAAAGACAGCTATCTGGGCAATCAAGGACGTCTTTAATCTTCCCCTCATCTTGTGTAGGCATATAAGCTTCAACCTCGTACGAATCTTTCGACTTACATCCCAAGTGTCCATGCAATAATGAGCATTAGGGGCTTTTAATCTGTCGTTTCATAAAAATAAATTTTGTTGGTAATAAGCGTATTCGCAAATATAAAGAAAAGATTTATATCAAAACCAAGATAATAAACACAATTTAATATTTAAAAGGTAAAAAGAACACTTTGTAGCATAAAGTTTAGGCCATAAGCAAAAAAATATGAAATATTTTTGCGACTAATCTAATTAGAAACCTAAACCTACTGGAGATGAGACAACAGAAATTTCAAGGTCCATAACAAGCCGTAACAACGAAGAATCTCGATCGCTATCTTAACGAGATAGCACGTGAACCATGCTCCTCCCGAAGAAGAGGCCGAGCTTGCTACCAAAATTCATAAAGGAGGAAAAGAAGGAGAGCAAAGCCCGCGACCGCCTTGTCAGCGCCAATTTACGATTTGTTGTTTCTGTCGCAAAACAATATCAGAACCAAAGAATATTCTTAACCGACCTGATTAATGAAGGTAACATGGGACTGGTTAAAGCAGCAGAGAGAAATTCGACGAACAAGAGGCTCGAGTTTATATCCCTATGCAGTATGGTGGATTCGGCAAAGTATCATTGAGCCTTAGCCGTAAAAAAGCCGAGTGTACGTGTACCTCTCAACCAAGTTGGCATTGCAGGAAAAAGTAAATCGCGCAACAGAACGGTTCGTACAACTCAGCGGACGCATTCCATCAACTCAGAATTATCCCCAAATTACAGGCATTGACGAAAAACACAATAGAGTCAGCACGCGATGCAAATAGCCATACAACCAGCATCGATGCCCTTACGGGCAGCGACGAAGGAGATAATTCTATGGCCGACATACTCCGTCAGACGACACCTCTACCGATTCAGATTCCCAACTCGATAGGGAATCAATGAACCAATTATCAACGATTTACTGAAAGAGTACTTAACGAACGCGAGCAAAAACCATTATACAGCTTTGGAATAGGTGTAATGGAAAAAAGCTTAGAAGAGATTGCCGATGAAATGGGCAGCGACACGAGACCGAATTCGTCAAGTAGAAAAGAAAGCCATTCTGCAAAATCAAATACAGCTCAGCAGCAAAAAGATTCTTAAACAATCACTTAGGCTAATCTAACTTTTAGTCAGATTATCACAAACTAAAACAACCACACAAACCCCATATTATTAGCAGATTCCAACAAAGATCAGCGCCTACCGCTGCCCTCTTTTCCACAGGAATCCAACCGCCGTTCTTCAATTTTCTCATCATACCACGACCGTCGTACACATCGTACTGCGGTCGTCATACTCGTTATATCACGTTCGTCATACACATCATACGGCGTCCGTCGCCACCACAACAAATACAACACAAAGCATCTATCAGAATACAAATTTGATAATAAGAAACAATACTAAATGTTTTTGAAAACAACTAAAAACACAAATTACACCAAAAACAGAAAACAACTATATAATAGCACAACTATAATTATATAATAGTAGTATTGCAACTATACAATACTACAACAAAAATTATATAACAACACAATAGCAAATAAGTAATAGTACAACAGCAACTGTATAAACAGAGCAGCCCTCAAAACATTTCTGTCTTCAGGGCTGAACTCTATAAAAGAAGGCGGCTACCTACTCTCCCGCATTGCATTGCAGTACCATCGGCGCAAGTGCTTAACTTCTCTGTTCGGAATGGGAAGAGGTGGGACACCACCGCAATAACCACCTGATATTTCTTTCGCTTCTTACTGTATCTATTTTTAGTTCTACTGTATCTGGATGCTGATCTTAAATTAAGCCTCGAGATCCTTTTCATTTTGAACTTTTACTCTTTCTCATGCAATTCTGATTTCTTTTCATCACTTTCACAAATAATACAGCGCGAAGGTATAGGGTGACCTATCGCCTACAAGCATAAACCATGTAGTATACATAACTTAAGTCTAATTCTCACAACTCGCTATACGCATACAACTCAAAGCAAGAGCTTATCAATAAAAGTCTCAGGCGATTAGTAGCGCTCGGCTTTGACGTCACCGTCTTTACACCTGCGCCCTATCAACGTCGTCGTCACCGACGACCCTCAAGGGAGTTCTAATCTTGCGGTGGGCTTCGCGCTTAGATGCTTTCAGCGCTTATCCCGTCAGACTCAGATACCCAGCGGTGCACACGGCGGCACAACTGGTAAACCGGAAGTCTGTCCATCACGGTCCTCTCGTACTGGTGAAGCTCCACGCAAAACTCCTGCGCCCACGATAGATAGAGACCGAACTGTCTCCACGACGTTCTGAACCCAGCTCGCGTGCCACTTTAATGGGCGAACAGCCCACCCTTGGGACCTTCTCCAGCCCAGGATGCTGACGAGCCGACATCAGGGTGCCAAACCACCCCGTCGATATGAGCTCTGGGGGATCAGCCTGTTATCCCGGGTACCTTTTATCGCTTTGAGCGACGGGTTTCCATACACGTCCGCCGGATCACTATGCCCCAGTTTCCTGCCTGATCAGGATGTCTCCCTCGCAGTCAAGCGCCCTTATGCCATTACACTCTATAAGGCCGGTTACCAATCGGCCGGAGGGCACTGCGGAAGCCTCCGTTACGCTTTTGGGGCGACCACCCCAATCAAACTACCCGCCAAACAGTGTCCGCGATATACCGCGTTAGACCTCAGACAGCCAAAGGGCCGTATTTCAAGGATGGCTCCACACATACTGGCGTACATGCTTGCAGCCTCCGGCCTATCCTACACATCGGATGACCAAGGTCAGTGCTAAGCTGTAGTAAAAGGTTCACGGGGTCTTTTTCGTCCCATCGCGGGTAATCGGCATCTTCACCGATACTACAATTTCACTGAGATCATGATTGAGACGGCGTCCGGATCATTACACCATTCGTGCAGGTCGGAACTTACCCGACAAGGAATTTCGCTACCTTAGGACCGTTATAGTTGCGGCCGCCGTTTCCGGGGCTTCAATTCAAACCTTCACCTATAAATAGGGATGAGCTCTCCTCTTAACCTTCCGGCACCGGGGCGGGTGTCGGGCTGTATCACCTCATCTTTCGAGTTTGCACAGCCCTGTGTTTTTGTTAAACAGTTGCCGGACCTATTCTCTGCGCCTCATAAAATTTAGAGACCCTTTATCGAAGTTACAGGGTCAGTTTGCCTAGTTCCTTAACCATGAATCTCTCAACGCCTTAGTATGTTCTACCGTCTACCTGTGTCGGTTTGCGGTACGGGTGCCCCATAAGTGATGTAGCGGATTTTTCTCGGGAGTCTGATTACCAGCACTATTGCAAATATCGAGGATAAACACATACTATCAGGTTCCGCTCAAGGTCTGGATTTGCCTGGACCTATCAGCATACACCCTTCAGCAGGGGACTTCCGTCACCCCGCGGCTGTGTCACTGCTCCGTCTCACGTCGCCCTATGGGGCGAGTAACGGAATATTAACCGTTTCTCATCGCCTACGCCCTTCGGCTGAGACTTAGGACCGACTTCCGGGATGATTGGCATTGCCAGGGAGAACCTTGAGACTCTACGGCGGAGGGAATCACCCCTCTTATCGTTACTTATACCTACATTTGCTTTTCCATAGCTCCAGCAACAGTTACCCGTCACATTCAACGCTAATGGAATGCTCCCCTACCGATACTTTTTTATTATTGCTATCCCGCGTCTTCGGTATCTGCCTTATACCCGATTATTATCCACGCCCGGACCCTCGACTAGTGAGCTGTTACGCACTCTTTGAATGAATGGCTGCTTCAAGCCAACATCCCTACGCTATCACGGGGACCAGACTTCGTTAGACTAACTCAGGCAGAATTCCGGGACCTTAGACGGCGGTCTGGATTCTTCTCCTCTCGGGGACGGACCTAGCACCCGCCCTTACTGCATGACTGCGGAACATAAGCATTCGGAGTTCGTCAGGACTTGATAGAGCGGTGAAGCCCTCGCGTCCTATCGGTCGCTCTACCTCTTAGGAACTTGTCATACGCGGCACCTAAATGCCTTTCGGGAGTACGAGCTATCTCCAAGTTTGATTGGCCTTTCACTCCTACACACAGCTCATCCAGAAGCTTTTCAACGCTATGGTGCGGACCTCCATCCGGTGTTACCCGGACTTCATCCCGGCCATGTGTAGATCACTTGGTTTCGCGTCTACCCCACCGACTACTAACGCCCTGTTCAGGCTCGCTTTCACTACGGATAACGTGACTCATGTCACTTAACCTCGCCGGTGATGGTAACTCGTAGGTTCATTATGCAAAGGCACGCCGTCACTCTATAAAAGAGCTCCGACCGCTTGTAGGCGGAATGGTTTCAGGAACTATTTTCACTCTTCTTATCGAAGTGCTTTTTCACCTTTCCCTCACGGTACTCGTTCACTATCGGTCTCATTCGAGTATTTAGCCTTACCGGATGGTCCCCGGCAGATTCGCGCGAGATTACTCGTGTCCCGCGTTACTCAGGATTCCGCTACGGCTCGTCACGCTTCGGATAAGGGCTTTCACCCGCATGGCAGTACTTTCCGTACTTTCTCCTCACGATCTAAGTCCGATCACGCGGTCCTACTACCCCGACATGGCATTGCTACCATGGCGGTTTGGATCTTCCCGTTCGCTCGCCACTACTGGGGGAATCATTATTTATTTTCTCTTCCTCGAGGTACTAAGATGTTTCAGTTCCCTCAGTTAGCTCCTTATATAAAATAAGGTAAACGTACTTCACACGTTTAGGTTGTCCCATTCGGAAATCAACGGATCAAGGGTTATTTGCACCTACCCGTTGCTTATCGCAGCTTATCACGTCCTTCATCGCCTGAATGAGCCCTAGGCATCCACCATTCGCCCTTTCTTACTTTCATTGATAATCCATGAATCTTCTTAATATTAAACACTTTTGAAGTGAGTAACTAAAAATGAGCATGGACGCTCATACTTTTCAGCTGTATTGTCTTGTGAATATATTACTTATTACTAACTAATATAAACACAAAAGTCGTTTCGTTTTGAACTTTGTTACTTTACAGTTTTTGCTTGTGTCAATATGTCAAAAGAACGCTGAAAAATAATTGATCTATTCTAACTATAACTAGCATAGCATAAATAACCTAATATCCCTTCTATGGAGAATAACGGATTTCGAACCGTTGACCCCCTGCTTGCAAAGCAGGTGCTCTAACTAGCTGAGCTAATCCCCGAAAGATAAAAACAAAGTAGTCCCAGGCAGACTTGAACTGCCGACCTCCACATTATCAGTGTGGCGCTCTAACCAACTGAGCTATAGGACTATAGTCCTGGGCCACATGTTGCCGCCCCCGGTATTCTTTCTTCTATTATCTTTTATAGTATAAACAGTGTCTGTAGTACGGGAAGCCTTAAGGGACTCCACTAAACGAGCCAAACTATTAATAGTTCTTGTTATCCGCTTTAAACAAATAACCATACATTAACCTAATAAACTTCAAGGATAAAAAGTACGCTCCAGAAAGGAGGTGTTCCAGCCGCACCTTCCGGTACGGCTACCTTGTTACGACTTAGCCCCAATTACCAGTTTTGCCCTAGGCCGATCCTTACGGTCACGGACTTCAGGCACCCCGGCTTTCATGGCTTGACGGGCGGTGTGTACAAGGCCCGGGAACGTATTCACCGCGCCATGGCTGATGCGCGATTACTAGCGAATCCAGCTTCGTGGGGTCGGGTTGCAGACCCCAGTCCGAACTGAGGAGGCTTTATTGATTAGAATGACCTTGCGGGCATCCAACTCGCTGTACCCCCATTGTAACACTGTGTAGCCCCGGACGTAAGGGGCCGTGCTGATTTGACGTCATCCCCACCTTCCTCCACACCTTACGGTGGCAGTATCTACAGAGTGCCCAGCATCACCTGATGGCAACTGAAGACAGGGTTGCGCTCGTTATGGCACAAGCCGACACCTCACGGCACGAGCTGACGACAACCATGCAGCACCTTCACAGACGCACCGAAGTGAATATCTATCTCTAAATACGTCGTCTGCAATTCAAGCCCGGGTAAGGTTCCTCGCGTATCATCAGATTAAACCACATGTTCCTCCGCTTGTGCGGGCCCCCGTCAATTCCTTTGAGTTTCACCGTTGCCGGCGTACTCCCCAGGTGGGATGCTTAATGCTTTCGCTTGGTCTCTGGCTAAAATAAGCCAAAAACGGGCATCCATCGTTTACCGTGCGGACTACCGGGGTATCTAATCCTGTTCGATACCCGCACTTTCGAGCTTCAGCGTCAGTAACGCTCCCGCAAGCTGCCTCGCAATAGGGAGTTCTTCGTCATATCTAAGCATTTCACCGCTACACGACGAATTCCGCCTGCGTTGCGCGTACTCAAGTAAACCAGTTTGCGCTGCAAGGCAGACGTTGGGCGCCTACATTTCACAACACACTTAATCTACGGCCTACGCTCCCTTTAAACCCAATAAATCCGGATAACACCAGGACCTTCCGTATTACCGCGGCTGCTGGCACGGAATTAGCCGGTCCTTATTCGCAGGGTACATGCAGCAGAGCACACGTGCTCCTTTTTATTCCCCTGTAAAAGCAGTTTACAACCCATAGGGGCCGTCATCCTGCACGCTACTTGGCTGGTTCAGGCTTTCGCCCATTGACCAATATTCCTCACTGCTGCCTCCCGTAGGAGTTTGGACCGTGTCTCCAGTTCCAATGTGGGGACCTTCCTCTCAGAACCCCTACTGATCGATGCCTTGGTGGGCCGTTACCCCGCCAACAAGCTAATCAGACGCATCCCCATCCATAACCGAAAATTCTTTTGCTCTATAAAAGATGCCTAATAAAGAGAACATAGGTATTAGACCGCATTTCTACGGAGTATCCCTTTGTTATGGGAAGGTTGGATACGCGTTACTCACCCGTGCGCCGGTCGACGACAAAAAAGCAGCAAGCTGCTTTCCATTTCCCCTCGACTTGCATGTGTTAAGCCTGTAGCTAGCGTTCATCCTGAAAGCCAGGATCAAACTCTCCATTGTAAAATATCAATTTCTATGTAATGTCTGTCTCAGTACGATTATCCGTATATTGAAGTTTAAGGTAATGAATGAATCCAAACTCTTCTACATCTTTAAAGACTAAAAAGAGGGAATGGACGGTTCGTTTGTTTTTACCCAGTCTTTATACTATTATATCACTACCCGAAGGCAGAAATAGCAGAAAGACCACTTCTTGTACTACTTCTTCTGTTTTGTGTAAATATCTCAAAGAACTCATTTCATACAAGGGCGAAACTCTCCTTCCGAGAGGCCCTCGGCAATCATTACGTTAACCATGTAAGTGATTTGTTTCCTGATTTGCGGGTGCAAAGGTATATAGAAAATTATACACTAGCAAGCTTTTTGGAGAAAATATGCCCAAAAATATTAAAAATCTCCCCATTCTTGACAAATATCAAGTCGCGACTCTTTAATCTTTTAAAAATCGGATTATTATATCTAAATACACCTATTTATATATTATATTTGCATCATTCTGTTATTTAAAAACTTATAAAACAAGGGCATAATACTTATGAAAATCAAGATTATCACCCTTGCCTACGCGGCTATTTTATTTACAGCATGCACCCATAGTTTTTAGAAATGAAAGCGCCATGAAAGGTGCTGACTCGTTAATCATTCACTTCAATTATGGCGAATCGGCCCTGATACCATCGTAGAATGGGCGCTATATAAGAATGGAGATTTAAAAAGACGCATGTGGTATGGCGGTAAATATGCTGGTGATTCGTGTAAAAATACAGGTGATAAAGGCGAGAAACAGCAAACTATCCAACACCTCTGCCCACGAATTATTCATTGCTCACTCCTGTCCCTGACATCATAAAAATAAAAAGTAATCGTGTCTTTTCTGATTGCGGTGAATACTGTGTTAACGTATATTCATGGGAAAAAGCTGTTTATTACAATTACGATTTGGGTTACGATGTAGAATATTCACACGAGTTGCTCAAGCTTATCCAATTGATCAGCACCTTTAGAATACGTCAAAACAATAGAATAGCTTTTCTCTTATTCTGCGACGATTACTATTGACAATCCGAACATTTTAAACGTAATGCCACCCGTACGGCGACCGCCGCACCCATCATACGACGGCCGTAGTATAAACCGTTCGACGGTCTCCACACACGCGTGTGACGGCCGTCGAACTTTTACTTTATTATATAAGGAGCGTTTCAACAGGCTGCTAACAGCCTATCAAGTCTCAAGAATAGAATTAGAAAAACTGTTGAAACTATTCGTAAACATCGTCAATTCCGAAGTCGCCCGTGCCACCATCGTCTTTTTCGCACGGATTAAAGTCAGCAGGAACATCGAATGTTGCATCTGGACGATAAGGCAAACGCGTGTCACGATACACCTTTTTCATATAATAAGCCCATATGGGTAGCGCCATCGTTGCACCCTGTCCCCATCTGCGTCGAGTCAAAAATGGATATCGCGATCTTCGCCACCTACCCATACGCCAGTGACCAATTGCGGCGTGAAACCCATAAACCACGCGTCGGAATTATTGTTTGTGAGTACCCGTTTTACCGCCAATCTCGCCCTTCATATCAAACTTATAGCGCAAGCGTCCAGCCGTTCCTTCGTCAACAACTGCCATTAATTCGACCAGCATTTTATAGGCACTTGTAGAGCTGATTACCTCGTTCATACGTGGTTGGAACGTCGAAATCACGTTGCCTTCATTATCCTCAATGCGCGTCACAAACATCGGAGAGACACGTATTCCATTGTTAGCAAACGTTGTGTATGCGCTTACTATCTCGGCCACTGACACCTCTACACGGTCCCAGACATAACGACATTGACGGATAAATATCGGGGTTACTGATTCCAAATTTATGAAGAATGGAGACAAACTGATTTAGGATTCAATCGGCTCATCAGGTAAGCAGATATCCAGTTATTCGATTGTGCCAATCCCCATTTTAGCGTTACCATCTGGCCGTAACGGCGACGATTGGCGTTTCGTGGCGTCCATGGCCTACCCGCAACCATATATGTTTTTGCACGTTGGGCGCTACAATCGCATGGCGAAGCTCCGTTTTTCCCATCGCCAAAGAATAGAGGAACGGTTTGATAGTAGAACCCACTTGTCGGCGTCCACCCATCACCATATCATACTGGAAATGCTCAAAATCAATTCCGCCCACATAAGCTTTAACCTGTCCTGTGTGCGCATCCATGCTCATAAAACCCGAGCGAAGGAACGACTTATAATAACGTATAGAATCAAGCGGCGTCATTACGGTATCAATCTCGCCGCATGATAAGTAAATACCGACATATCAACAGGCGTGCAGAGCGCGTTTAATTTCAGCCTCGAAGCGCCATCTTCTTTCATCAGTCGGTAGCGTTCGCTCTGCGTAACCGAACGCGCCATGATTTGTTGCACCTGTTTTGCATTCAGTTTACCACTGAAAGGACGATTCGGCTTGCGCGCATTCTCCTTATTAAACTCCTTTTGCAGATACTGGGCTACATGGCCATACACTGCCTCTTCTGCATACGTCTGCATACGAGAATCGATAGAAGTGTAAATTCTTAGCCCGTCAGTGTACACATTATACGGTGTACCGTCGCGCTTTGTATTCTTTTTACACCATCCGCAAAGCGGGTCAGTAGCAAACGCTAACGAATCAATGAAATACTGACGCTGATTCCATGATGGATAATCGCTGCGCTGCGGACGATCCATCATCATGTATCGGCGTAGGAAATCGCGGAAGTAAACAGCCGTGCCGTCTTTGATGATCGGTACGATGAAAGTTCAATTCGATAGGCTCGGCACAATCTTTTTCATATTCGGCCTGCGAGAGATATCCTGCCTTTAACATCTGACCGAGTACCACGTTGCGACGCTCTTTACTACGCTCAGGGGTAACGAACAGGATTAAAAAGCGACGGATTTTTACACAAACCAATCAACAACGCCGATTCGGTCACCGTCAAATCGCGTGGCTCTTTATTAAAAATAGGTGTTGGCAGCAGTCTTTATTCCTACCGCGCCATGCAAGAAATCGAAGTAGTTTTAAGTAAAGTGCAATAATCTCTTCCTTCGTAAACTTTCGTTCAAGTTTCGATAGCTGAGTGACCCATTCTATCGGCTTTTGGAGCATGCGTCGAGAAGCCGATTTAGCAGGGATCAGAGTAAAGTTGCTTGGCAAGCTGCTGCGTAATGGTACTTCCGCCACCCGCACTTGCCTGTCCGAAACATTCCGCGTTTCACCAGCACGCGCAAGAGCGATGAAGTCAATACCCGAGTGTTCATAAAAGCGCACGTCCTCAGTAGCTACCAAAGCTTGCACAGGTAGGGCGAAAGATTAGAATAAGGAATAGGAATACGGTTGGCACGGTCAACATTATATGTACCTATAATCCTACCGTCGGCTGAAAAAACCTGCGACGCCGACTTGCTAATGGGGTTTTGAAGATTCTCTATATCAGGCGAATAACCTACGATACCAAACCATATTAAGAAAACACGGTAACAATACCTATACCTGATACCAAGAGTGCCCACAAAACTCTGACGAATGACTTTCTCATCCTCGTTAAAAATCCATTTTATTTTTGCAAAAATACCACTTTTCTTTCGAAATAAAAGCAGTATATAGAAAATATTAAGTAACTTTAGCAGACAAAATCAGACCCATCAATCACAACATCAATGCAGAAACACAATTTTGTTACGATTGCCGATTTGACCAAAGACCAGTTGCTATATCTTTTATCGAAAATGGCGCAGGAATTTGAAAGACATCCCTAATAGAGCGTTGCTTGAAGGCAAGGTGATAGCTACGCTTTTTGAACCTTCCACTCGTACCCAACTCAGTTTCCAAACCGCAGGCCAATCGCTTAGGCGCACGTGTTATTGGTTTTGCTGACGCAAAGACCTCAAGCACCACAAAAAGGCGAAACGCTAAAAAGACACCATTCTGATGGTGGCAAACCATGCCGACGTCATCGTGATGAGACACTTTATTGAAGGTGCAGCCCAATACGCCAGCGAAGTAACGCCTGTACCTATCGTCAACGCCGGCGACGGAGCACATATGCATCCGTCACAGTGTTTGCCTGACATCTATTCGATTTATAAGACGCAGGCACGCTCGAAAACCTGAATATATATTTGGTTGGCGACCTAAAGTACGGACGAACTGTGCATTCGCTCATCACGGCCATGCGCCATTTCAACCCTACTTTTCCACTTTATTGCTCCGCAAAGAACTCTCTATGCCCGACGAGTATAAGATATACTGCCAAGAGCATAACATTAAATTCGTGGAACATACCAACTTTACTGAGGACGAGATTAAGGATGCAGACATCATCTATATGACGCGGTGCAGAAAGAACGCTTCTCTGATCTGATGGAGTATGAGCGCGTAAAGAACGTTTATATTTTGCGTAACGAAATGCTTGCAGGCGCAAAGCCTAACATGAAAATTATGCATCCGCTACCTCGCGTAAACGAAATTGCCTACGATGTAGATGATAGTCCGCACGCCTATTATATACAACAGGCCCAAAATGGCCTTTTTATGCCCGCGAGGGCTATCTATAGCTATTGTTTAGGCATTACGCTTGACGACATCAAGAACGACACCACTATCATCAACTCAAAGTTCTAAACAGAGACCAACGAGATAAACATTTCAGCATCATGGGAAAGAAAGAATTACAGGTTGCCGCTATCGAAAAGCGGCACTGTTATTGACCATATACCAGCCGAGAGAACGTACCAAGTAGCCCGCCCACTCGAACTGGAGGAACTCGGTTTACCCTGCACCATCGGCAATCTCCCGTCAAGGAAATTAGAGAGAAAAGGAATCATCAAGATTACTGACAAGTTTTTCAGCGACGAAGAGATTAGTAGATTATCAGTTATTGCCCCTGAAGGTTGTACTCAACATCATAAAAAGACTATGAGGTTGTGAGACTGTTGAAAAGCGCCCTGACGAGCTCCATGGAATCATTAAGTGTAACAATCCGAGAAATGTATGTACCAACAACGAACCTATGCACACACACTTTTACTGTTGTTGATAAGCTTCGCGGCATTGTTAAGTGCCATTACTGTGACAAAGAGCAAGAAATGAACATGGTAAAATTAGTATAAACCTTTTATTTTAACACCCAACTCTTAACAAAAATCGTATCGTATGGAAAGAGACTCTATGATTTTTGAGCTCATCGAACAGGAGCATCAGCGTCAGCTTCTGAGGCATGGAACTCATCGCCTCTGAGAACTTTGTTAGTGATGAAGTCATGCAAGCCATGGGCAGTTATCTTACAAATAAGTATGCCGAAGGCCCTACCCGGAAAGCGCTATTACGGCGGATGTCAGGTGGTTGATCAAATAGAAACCCTCGCCATTGAGCGCGTAAAAGAACTGTTTGGTGCCGAATTTTGCCAATGTTCAACCCGCATTCTGGCGCGCAGGCTAACCAAGCAGTGTTGCTCGCTAGTGCTCAAACCGGGCGACACATTTATGGGTCTTGACCTCGACCATGGCGGGCATTTATCGCATGGTAGTGAGGTAAACACATCGGGATTGCTTTATCGCCATATTGGCTATACGCTGAATCGTGAAACAGGTCGCATTGATTACGACGCAATGGAACAGCTGGCTCTGCAACACAAACCGAAGTTAATCATTGGCGGAGGCTCTGCATCACAGTCGCGAATGGGACTATAAACGCATGCGCAAAATAGCCGACGAAGTAGGCGCTTTATTAATGATTGACATGGCGCACCCTGCAGGATTGATAGCTGGTGGCGTACTCGACAATCCTGTAAAACACGCTCATATCGTTACCACTACGACACATAAAAACATTGCGTGGCGCGCGCAGCGTCGTTATTTTAATGGGTAAAGACTTCGATAATCCATGGGGACTTACTACCAAAAGGGCGAATTGAAGAAGATGAGTCAATTGCTTAATTCGGCCGTTTTCCCAGGAAATCAAGGCGGTCCGCCGAGCACGTCATCGCAGCAAAGGCTGTTGGCTTTTGGCGAAAACCTGCAGCCATCATGGAAAGAGTATGCAAAGCAGGTGAAAACCAATGCTAACGTATTGGCTCAAACGCTGATAGAGCGTGGTTTTAGCATCGTTAGCGGCGGCACGAGATAACCATTCTATGCTCCTCGATTTGCGCCAGAAGTATCCTGATCTTACTGGAAAGGTAGCTGAAAATGCTCTTGTTGCAGCCGACATCACGGTGAACAAAATAAAGTTCCTTTCGATGAGCGCAGTGCTTTCCAAACATCAGGTATTCGCTTAGACAGCAGCCATGACCACGCGCGGCGCAAAGGAAGATCTTATGCGTTTAGTTGCCGAACCAATAGACGAAGTTTTAGCCGATCCAGAGAACGAGCGGTTATCAGCCGTGTACGTGAAAAGGTAAATGCTACAATGAAAAACTATCCTTTGTTTGCTTTATTAATTTCTGCTTTTTAACTGCTACATGCACCTTATCTATAATAAATAAGGCTGCAAAATGCAAGAAACAGAAATATAACACATCATAATAAGGGACGCAGAAAAAGAGTAAAATCTTTTCTGCGTCCCTTTTTATAGTTCAATTTTGATTGTATTTTTGAATACTATTCTTTTATTTCGCAAAAAGCTAAAGGATAGTAAACCTACTCCTCTTCAAGGACCATATTGCGCCTCTGGTATCGGATACGTACCCGTTTCCTTCACACCAAGCACCCTTCAATTCGTTGGCTTTCTGCACAATACTCTGCCTACCCGTATAAGCTTTTATTGTAGGCTTCGTCACAATTTTTGCTTAACGAGTCGATATCTTTCTTCACTTTGTCGAAGCGTTTAATAAACTCTCCCACTCGCTTTTCAGCAACTCTTCAGCAAGTCCATACACTTTTTGCTGGTTCTCAGTCTGCGTATATTGTCGCCACGCTATTTCTATCATCTTCAGTATTGCCATCAGATTCTGTTGCGAAGTTATAAATACTTTCCGTTCGAAAAGCATCGTTCCAAAAGCTTCTTATCCGTTGCCATGGCCAATTGTAAAGCCCCTTCGTGCGGAACAAACATGATGACAAAGTCAATAGCATGGCGCGGAGCCTTCACGTAACTACTATAATCTTTCTTGCCAAATTGGCGAATTGCGTGCGAACACTCTTCACAAGGTCGTCGGCATACTTCTTTTTCAGCGCATCGTTTTCGCAATTAACATATTCGTAATAGGCCTCTATCGACATCTTCGAATCTGACGATAACATCTTCGTTTTTCGGGTAATGCAATATCACATCAGGTATCATTCGATCTACCGCTTTCGTCGTTAAGCAAAACATTTCCCTGTGCATCGGTCAGCGTTTGCTGCACATCATAGTTGACGTCCCTTTGAAACCATTCTGCTCTAAAATCTCAGTGAGGATTAGTTCACCCCAGTTTCCCTGAATCTTATTGCCGCCACGCATAACGTTTGTCAGCCTTGTCGCTGTCACGTCCATCTTTTCGTCTGTTCGGCCATGGCACGAAGTTGTTCAGATAACGATGCCGTGCTCTTGGCTGTCTCCTGATTTGTCTTGCTGATTGCTTCGTGAAGCTTGTTTTAGATTATCATTTAAAGGTGTGGTCAATGTCGCATTGATTCGTTAGTTTGTCGACTTTAACTCATCTGAAGTCTTACCTAAAACCTTTGTCGCAAGGTTCTGAAACTGTTCCTTTACCGTTTCAAGCTGTGCATCAAACTGTTCTTTTCGGTGCTTTGCCTCATCATCATGCCGACGTCGTTCTGCTTCAAGTTCCGTTTTAAAGCTACCAGAATTCACCTTCTCTTCAGTTAATTGTTTCTGCAAATCCTCAACTTTCCGTCGACAGTCTTCCAACAATCGCTGCAACCTCTTCTTTTGGCAAGAGTCTCTGCCGACGTTTGTTGGCGAGCCAGAAGTAATTCTGATTCAACACTCTTCTTTTTGATTTTTGCGCCCAGAAAAAGCGCAATAACAAAACCAATTATTAAGCCTATCAATAAATAAACAATGCTCATATCTTTTTATATTTTTATTTCAAAGTCGAACGCTTTAACGTCCTAAAGGTTAAATTTTTCGCTGCAAATACACCTTCTGCATAGCCCCTCGCATGGCCAGATATACAATGAAAGCCAACCATAAAATATGATTTATCGGCACCGCCGACCATATATTACGCGCACCCTCTCAATAGCAAGTATAAGGAAGAACGCAGCTGTTGCCAAGGCTGATGATACTAACATACCTCTGGTTGCAGTCATACCGATGAATATTCCGTCATAAATAAACGCTGCTACACCCGCTATCGGGGATAAGCCATACCCAGAAAAACATAACTTTCAGCCGCTACAATCACCTCTATATTATTGGTTACAAAGGGTAAGAAAAAGCGCGAAAAGCACCACATATATCAGCACAAAGGCTACGCACATACACCCTCCCCAGTGCACCAAAAGTCTTTTAATGAGCAACTTCAATTCAGCAAAAATTGCCTGCTCCATAAGCTTTTCCCGCCAGCGCTTCGCCAGCAAAGGCAAACCCGTCCATCACGTAGCTCATCATTGTATAGAATGTAAGCAACAACGTATTGACAGCTAACACCGTATCTCCTTGCCTTGCGCCTGCAGAAGTAAAACATAACCATCGCCAATAAGGCACAAAGTGCGCAGAAATATATCTCTGTTCACCATGAAAAACTACGCCACGACAGCGTCCTTTGTACAATTACCGCTACCTCCGTTGGCAAGTTCTTCCATTTTTCGCCTTAAAAAGTAGTACGCTCAAGAGCAAACCACCCCACTGCGCCACCAATGTGCCCATGGCAACACCACTCTATCTTCATGCCTAAACCATAGACAAAGCCAAGCGAAGCCGCCACATTCACCACATTCTGAAATATGGCAACAGCCATCGGAATCTTCGTGGTCTGCATACCAACAAACCAGCCATTCAAACTGTAAAGCCCGAGCATGGCAGGCGCTCCCCATATCACAATATCGAAGTAAGTACGTGCAAGCGGCCAGACTTGCGCTGAAGGGTGAATCAATTCAAGGGCCAACCAACCTAAAGGCAGCTGAAAGAGCAGCAACAAAGTAGCTATAACCATAGCTATTGTAACCGAACGCGTCAGCAGCTTACGCACAGCACGGTAGTCGGAACGCCCCAAAGCCTGCGACGTCATGCCACTGGTGCCCATGCGCAAAAAGCCCATTAGCCAGTAAATCATGTTGAAAAATCATACTTCCCACCGATATAGCTGCAATATAACTTGCCGAGCCAAGGTGTCCCACAATAGCCAAATCGACCAATCCTAACAATGGTACAGTGATGTTACTCACTATAGATGGAATGGCAAGACGAAGGATTTCGTTATCGGGTTGTTTCATGATTAATATGATATACTATGCAAAGATACTAAAATCTAAAGGCGTGATAAAAGAAAAACAAAGTGTTTTCCCTTATTTTTACTTTTTACCCACTTAAATTTGTACTTTTGTGATGACATTATACAGGCACAAGTGCATTATGCGTCAAAAGTTTTTAGATACCGTTTTTTCATTCTTCCATGCCTCCTTCTTGCTTTTGCTTTGGCATGGCTTATCGTAAGAGCTTTCCCTGCCAGCGAAAAACGATATTCGTCGCTCGTCTTGTTACGTTAACGGACGGTCAGAATTATGCCTCTTTTGCTCATGGCGACACCCTTGTTTTAGCTTCCGATTCGGTTCACATACAAGGCGTATGGATAAACCGTCACTGGTGGTGGCCAAGCTGTGATGGGCGTGTTCTTACTATCGCACAAGGCCCTACGCCTTTACTACATGGGCATATCACCATAAAGACAGTATAAAACAGTTTATCGAACAGCAAACCGACTCGATTGCTCGCTTGCTGGAGCGCAAGCTTGTTGAGCAAAAAGAGCTGGCCTACTATCTGCGTAGCCATGGCGTTATTGACGAAGGCTATACACAAATAGCCACCACTGCCAGCATGCAGAGTCGCGAAACCGACTTCGCTACAGCGTGTTTACAACAAGCTAAAAGCCTTTCGCTATACCCAAGATGCTAAGCTTTTCCACAAAGGTTCTTACTATGTGTCATGGTATAATGCCAATGGCGAACTGCAGCAATCGGGCTGCGAGCCTATTTATACGCCGCTAACCTCAACTGCATCAACCTGTTATTTTTACATACCTTTTCTGTCTCTATAAAGCCTTGGGGTGTTTACGCGGTGCGCAATGTTCCATGGGGTGTTTCGCAACACAAAAAAGTGCTAACTGTTACCCTTTCGGCAATAGGCTCGGCCGAAAACTATCGTGCTGTACTCACCAAAGGCATATACGAGAAACACGGCGAAAACACAATTTGCCCTGCTTTTTGCCGTTGACGGCAGTGCCGTATTTACTTTTACACGGTCGCTTTATTGGTATTGTTTCGGGAAAACAAGTTAAACAATAAGAACAATTTGCATCGTCATGAAATTGTTTACCTCTCTGCATCATATCACCACAACTGCATTAACTGCCCTTCTTTTGCTGGGTAGCTGCACCACCCGACAAAGTGATGTAACCACCCACACGTCACGTTCAGGACTTACCTACGAAGGACAAATTGTCAACGGACAGCGTGAAGGACTTGGCGTTTTGTACCAAGCCGACTCGATTATTTACGAAGGCCATTGGCATAAAGGCTTACGACACGGCAAGGGGTGGACACGCGACTCGTTAGGTAGAAAAATAACGGGCTGGTGGAATAACGATACACTTGTTACGGGTACGCCACGACTCGACAGGTATTTACACAGGCGAGTTTCAACCAACGCCCTGCAAAGCCAATGGCTGCGGCCTACTATCGCGATACGCTTGGCACCTATTTTGAAGGGCAATGGAAGAACGATGAACGCACAGGCTTTTTGGCTTTTCGTCGCAGCATCGCTATTTTCGCGTGGGCGAATGGAAGCACGATGTGTATAAGGGCGAGCGCTTAAACTATACCTCCGAACGTATATACGGCATTGATATCAGCAAGCACCAGCACGTCAAAGGGCGTAAACGGTATGGTATCGACTGGCCTAACCTGCGCATTACACATTTAGGTTCGCTCGAAAAAGAATGTAAGCGGAAACGTCGACTACAAGATATCGTTTATTTTCATTAAGTCGACCGAAGGAAAAACGCTTCAAAATCCCTTATTACGCTGCCGACTACGTAGCCGCACGCGCCCATGGTTATCCGTCGGAAGCTACCATTTCTTCACCCTATCTTTGCAACAGGGGCCGACCAAGCAGCCTTCTTTCTGAAGAACAGCCATTTTAAAAAGGGGTGATCTTCCTCCTGTGCTCGACCTTGAACCACTGCCCAGTCAAATTAAGAAAAATGGGACGGAGCGGTTGCCATGTGGCGCAGAGGAGAAACTGGTTACAGATAGTTGAGAAACGAACTGGCATGCGACCTATTCTGTATATCAGCCAAACCTTTGTCAACCGATATTTAGATGCTGCACCCGATATTAAACACAGCTATCCTGTTTGGATAGCACGCTATGGCGAATACAAGCCCTCATGTTAAACTGTGGGTATGGCAATTTGGCACCCAGACGGACATGTAAAGGGCATACACGGACACGTAGATATCAACGTGTTTAACGGCTATCAGAGCGAGTTTCGTCAATGGAAGGAAACCTACTCTAAGAAGTAAGTTCTTGCGAAAATAACACGATTACGGCGTAATGGCAAACCCATTACGCCGTAATTATTTTTAAAAGTTGGCAACTCGTTAATTATAAGTCTTTTACAATATGCCCAAAAAGGTTA